>Ga0228711_1000449_pt1 | contig 49751 bp, 22 predicted proteins | sample MedpolnodulmetaG_2_FD_177996 | JGI IMG/M metagenome (GOLD analysis project Ga0228711, IMG submission 177996) | Root nodule microbial communities from Medicago polymorpha collected in Santa Monica, California, United States - brown nodules | ecosystem: Host-associated > Plants > Roots > Nodule...
AATAGTCTAGCAAACCTTGAGACATATAAAGTTTCGTTCTTCAAGGATTCCAATAGCAATCAACCATGAGAATAGGCGTGGTTGCTAGAGGAACACACTCACTGCACCTCGAAAGAGGGTTTGATACGCTAAAGAGAAACTTGTCTTTAGAAAGTAGGTCGAATATAAAGTTATGGTTTAGGGTTTGTTTGTGAAGGATTTGTTATTATGAACCAATAATCCCAAGACACCTTTTTATTATTATTGTTATTTTATTTCAAAACAAAAACTAAACCTTTTAACTTTTAAAACTTTCATTCTAATCATTGTTAAAAGTTAATTAAGTTGATAACTCCCTGTCGGAACAATACTCTATTTTTACTACTTCGGTAAAACCATGCACTTGCGGTTTTGCTCATCAATATATCTGGCAACTGATAATGATATGAACCAATTGAATGTGATTATGATGCCAGTCGAAAACATTTCTTTGCAACTCTCTGTGATAAACCACCCTTCTTCTCTGCCATATCCGCCACCATACTCCACCGTGCATCTTAACTCTCTCTTTACGACGACCCACCCTACTTCTCTGCCATCGCCGCTACTACACTCTGTCTTGCATCCTAACCACCACTGTCACTCCTTTCAAACTATTGTTTATTTCCCGCTCTATCTACCATGTTAACTATTCTACGTTCATCCAATAGAATAATAATACATCAACACCCGTCACAACAACTCCGACCCTAAATCAAAAACCCTAACTTTTTCTGCTAATTTTTCAACAAGCTTTTTAGGTATAATTTACTTTTTTTTTGCTCGATAGTTGGTTGCTTTCATACCTTATTTGACCTTAACAACTCTTTAGACAACGAATTTCGAAAGGAACTCCATGCTAGTGGATGTCTATTTTAGTTTCTATTTTTGCCCAATGCTGGCATTTTGATGCCACTTATGGAAAAGTTTGCTAGATTTTTTGATCGAGATTCAAACACTTATTTTATTAACGACCGAAGACTGGTAGTGACACTGCAAGATGTCATCTTCCAATGCCATTTTCCTATCACTAGTAAGGCAGTGTTAATTGATAGTTTTGCAAACAACAACGATGTCTTCGTAAGGGTGTTCGGCCAGGAGCCCCCTAAAAAGCTCGATGTAAAGTTTCTAGCTAAGATTAGGATTGCACATCATACTTTCCAATCTATTTAGCAGTGGAAGATTGTAGTTTTCATGATAATAATCCGATGTTTCATCATGCCATCACACGATGGCAATCAAATATCCTCATATTATGTTAAATTTTTGGAGGATTTGGATTTTGTTCCAACTTATGCTTGGGGAGCTGCACTTTTTTCGTTCCTCATTAACGGGTTAAGGAGGAGGAGAAGTCGTGACAAAGTCGACGGAAACTTTTGGTACTTTTTGGCAAGTAACTTTATTTTTTGAACTATTTGTTTGACCTTTTACTTTTTTTAAATTCATATTTTTATTGTTTTTGCATACATTGTTCTTTCTTTGGATTCCAAAGATTTGCAATGCTATTGATGTCAAGCCACAAAAAGTGGTAGAGAATGCCCTATCTCCATTGCATTGGCTCATCCAAAACCGCCAGCAACACCCACTTATCCACCACGTTGCAATCTACTATATGGTTATGGGATTTTCGCTGGAGGTTTTGGATGAGCCAATGCAGGGGGGATATGCCACTCTCTACCACTGTTTGTGGCTTGACATCAATAGCATTCCAAAGTTATGGAATCCAAAAAAATAAGAATGTCTGCAAAACCAATAAAAATATGAATTTAAAAAAAATGTCAAACAAATAGTTCAAAAAATAAAGTTACTTACCAAGAAGAACCAGAGGTTTCCGTCAACTTTGTAACGACATATCCTCCTCCTTAACCCGGTAAAGAGGAACAAAAGAAGCGCGGCTCCCCAAGCGTAAGTTGACACAAAATTAAAATCCTCCAAAGTTCAACATAGGATGAGGATATATGATTGCCATCGTGCGATGGCATGATGAAACATCAAATTATTATCATGAGAACTACAATCTTCCACTGTTTCATAGTTTGGAAAGTGCAACGCGCAATCGCAATCTCAGCCATAAACTTCACCTCGAGTTTTTTAGGGGGCTCTTGACCGAACATCCTTACGAAGACATTGTTATTGTTTGCACAACTATCAATTAACACTACCTTACCAGTGATAGGAAAATGTCATAGGAAGAGGATATCTTGCAGTGTCATTCCCATTCTTTAGTCGTTAATTAAAAATGTGTTTGAATCTCGAACAAAAAATCTAACAAATTTTTCCACAAGTGGCAACAAAATGTCATCATTGGGCAAAAATAGAATCTGAAATAGATCTCCACAAGCATGAAGTTCCATTAAAAATTCGTTGTCTAAAGAGTTGTTAAGGTCGAACAAGGTGTGAATGCGACCAACCATCGAGCAAAAAAATAACTGAATAATACCTGGAAAACTTGTTGAAAATTTTGGAGAAAAAGTTAGAGAAAAAATAACTAAATAATCACATTCAATTGGTTCATATCATTAGAAGTTGCCAAATCTATTTTATGTATTTTCCTACAAAAGAGGACAATAAAAAAACAAAGGGAATAACAATATGTTCTAATTTCTTAAAATTAGAAAACACAAAAAGAGTATTATTATCAGCTAGTAGTACCTCAATATTTTAGAAGTCCTCTGCCTTGATCTTTTATTTTTATTAGTCATTTCAGAAATGTTGGTATCTTCATGGTTTTTAGAATCCAAACCTTTTGTGGCATGACAATAATGTTGACTTACTCTTAATTGAGATTTCAAATTCCCTATTGAAAAATAGTCATCAAGACATTTGCAATCATCCTAAAGTTGGAGCTCTTTCAGGTATATTTTGCGATATCTATGACAAGATGCTCCGCTATTATCCTTTGTTTGCAATGTGTACTCCATGAAGTCAAACACCTTCTCAAATTTGAAATCACCACAACCAAATTGTTTTGCAATAAGATGTGGTTTATGATGGACCACATGATTGTTGCAAAAGATTGGACTAACTCTGTTCACGCAATGGAAACCCAACATGATCGGAGGTGATAGTTTCTAATTCCATCCTTCATAGGGTGACCATGTGATGTCCTGTCATAATGAAAGCTAGAATCTAACCCGCGCAATGCGAGTGTGATGTCCTTTAAAAATAAAATATATAACTTGGAAGAGCAAGTGCTAAAAATCAAATTATAGGAATCTAAGCTAACCATAAATGAAAATCATACATGAATTGACCCAACGAATTTAGTGATAGGAATTTATCAAAGCCAAAAAGGTATTTCCGATTTTGCAAAGACAAACACAAATGGTAAGAAAAACCATATAAAAAGTAATTTGAACGATTCATTATATTGACAGCATACTTACCTTATTATTGCTTACTTGCATGCCTCTCTACTTGATGAGACCATTTGTTCTCAGAGGGTGTGTCTTGCAAAGAGATGTTTCTTTTGGTATAATAAAGGGGGTAAATGTGGTGGTTTCTGCAATGGAATGAGGAGTAAATATTTATGTGCTGTTACACATTTAAGAAACAATTAATAGGCTGTATAAGTGTGAACAAGAGTAACAGCCAAATAACAAATGAGTTTTTTTTTAAATCAAGAAATGAGTTTTTTACTTTTGTTGGAATAAGAATGTGGAGCATAGAATGGAGTAGGGGTGTTCGCGGTGCGGTTTGGTTCAGTTTTGAGGATAAAGTCATCTAAATCGCAAGATAAAAAAGTATGCGGTTTGGTTTGGTTTGGTTCGATTGAGTTTTAAATTAACATCCGAACCAAGCCAATGCGGTTTGGATTGGATCGGTTGGTGCGGATTTTTAGACAATATGTTTTTGTTTTCAACATTAAAATCAAATTAAAAAGTTAAAACACAACATATTTTCAGCAATGTTTTAAATTTCATCCTACATTACAATTATATTTTCATCCAACAATGTTTTCAACTATGTAGACCAAATTTAATCGTGGACAATAACTAATCCAACTTTGTAAAAATTACAAAAGACTAAATTTTTTATCATTCTCTAAGAGTTCAAGTATCACATAAATACATTTTTGAAAGAAAAAGCAAAGAAGAAACCTAACAAGAGAAAAAATATGTCATTTTATCAAAGTTTCCATTGAATATTGGTCTAAGTGATATATATTTAATTAGTGTTTTTCTTATAGTGCGGTTTGGTTTGGTTGGTAAAATCAAAACTGCAAACCGAACCAAATCATGCAATTGAGTAAAAAAATAAATTTGAATACATTCGAATCAAATGCAGTTTTTTGTGGTTTCGGTTTGAATTGGTTTGGTTTGCGGTTTTTATATTGGATTGGTTCATTTTTGAACACCCTAGAATGGAGTATATGCATTCCGAGATATTGGAGATAGACATGTCAGATTGATTTTTGTTGATGCGGCACTTTTCTAGAAAAGGAGTATATGACATGTAAAATGCACAAAATGTCATATAATTCTATCAAGACATTCGGAAAAGAAAGGAATTGTAGACCAAAATTCACAAGATGTTCGATATCAACAATACTTTGTCACAATCTGTTTTCCATAATGCATAATGTTTGAAAGGAGGAACAAGAATTAATTAGTGTCATGCTTTGGAATATTTGGAAACAAAAGAACATCAAAGTGTGGAACAGTGTATCGAAACCAAGTCAAGTGCTTTGTGATAGAGCTTCTCATCTTCTCATGAGTTTGGAAAAATGCACATTACTCCAAGTAGTAATACTTCACCTACAAACGAGGTATAAAATATTGATGTGTAGTGTAACCATTCTGTAGCATGTTGAGAAATTTTTATAAGCATATTCTACTTGCTGAGAAGATTATATCAAAAAATTAGTCAAAAAGACCAGCAGACCCTGCAGCATATCTATGTTAGGTTGGACAGAGTACAGTTTTAACCGACCCATCAAACAAACTCACACTGTCTATTGAAAAAATTCAAGAAATTACAGTCAATTCATAAGTTAAGCCATCATAGAACTATTAAAGTGACTAAAAGGTGACAAAACATTGGTTAAAACAGTTAATATCTGTAATCATCATCAAAGATCATGTAGTTTCCATTCCTCCTTGCTTTAGCTTCTCTGTCAGTCTGCACATCAACAATAGGTAAGTGTTACATTACAAAATAGATACTTAACTACAGCTAGAAGTTTAATACATGAAAAATAACTATAACTCAACTAATATTTTAATTTTTTAACTTATATTAACCAGCTCTATGATTTTCTTTTGTTCGATTTCATTTTCTAATCAAGAGTTAATATCAAAATCAGATTTACGAAACAATTAGCATAATATATGCAACCTAAGAGATAAATTTCCACCTTCCTGGAAATATTAGACCCACTTATGTTCAATTCAGTATAAGGCTGGGAAAGATTTTAATTTAATGATATGCTATGTCCAATTTTCTAAAAAAATAACAACATAATCCAAGTTTTTCAAATTTAGTAATTTAAATTTCGGAACTATAATAAATACTCTTCACGAAAAAATTTAGGTGATATGTTTGTGTACCTTGCTGATGAGTCTTTCAAATGCTTCTGTTCCATTTTCTTGCATGTATCTCTCTGCAGCACTAAGAACATCATCTTGCTTACTAAATATGTTCTTCCGTGGAACATACCACATTTGCGAAGTTCCTGGCATCAGCGGCATTTGTGGTAATTGTGGGTTCATGTAGAATGGTCTAAGATAGCATTTATAAACATGTGCTGCTCCATTAAAGTGAGGAAGAACCAACCAACAACTCAGTATCAACTTTGCATAAGGCCAAATCGGAAGCCTGAAAATTGCAACTATCAACTTTGCATAAAAGTTTTGTAAGCTAGAAACTAGCAACTTAATTGTGCACTACAAAATCTAAATTATACTTTGCTAATGATTTTTCATGCCCCCTAAATAAAGCACACAAATCATGCTAAGGCAGTATCAAATAACAACAAAAAAAAAAAGAGCAGTAGTGTTGTGTACAAGAAAACGTTGAGCACAACTAAAAAAATATTCTTGAACTATGAAGTAAAGAATCAACGAAGTTAAAGTCTTACACGTATTTTGAGTATGTGTTAGCCAATTCGTTAACAGTGATCATATCATAGCATTGAAATCTTGGGTTAGCAATATGATTATAATATCAGGGTTGTTTGTTAACAATGTGATTATGGAATTGGGTTCATGGATTACCTATGCCATCAAATTCAAGGGTTCAAAGTCATGGATTAACCATGTGATCATGGTATCGCAAAGGCTAAGCATGTGATCATATCTTTGAAGTTAAATGTTACCCATGTGATCATGGTGTTAGGGTAACCAAATGGTTGATGACTTCAGGTTAAACACGAAACGATCAAGAGTTCTCGAGTTCGAATCATGGTTGCAACAATTCTTGGTCAAACTTTACTTGTCATTTGAACCGAACTCCAATTACTAAGGCCTTTTTCCATTACCAATCAAAGGGTTAAGACAAAAACAAAAGCATGGTGACAGGGTCATCGATTAACCAAGTGATCGTGTACATATGAAAATCATGTGATCGCCATGTTGAGGTCATGACTAAATCATATGATCATGCTATAAGGATAATAGGTAAATTATGGGATGTTGACTTCGGGTCATGGGTGAACTATGTTGTCATGGAATCAGGTCATATATAAACTATGTGATCATGAGATTGAGTCATGGACTAATCTTGTGATCATCACTTTTGATGTGACCATAGCCACGAGGTTTGGGTTATCCATATGATCATGGCATCTGGGTGATGGGTTTACTATGTGATCAAGTCATCGGGGTCATGGATTATCCATGTGATCATGGTTGTAGGCCATGAATTGAAAATGTGATATTGGTTATCGCACGAGTATACAATCTTGTTCCCTTGGAACGAGTCAGATCACATAAAGAATCTCACTATGGTGAGATCACTATAAGGTCAAGATCTAGATCGCAAAATCAAATGATTTTATGATGTTGGAAGGAAAAGGTAGCATTTTTCTCTTTGGAGACTTTATTCACCTATCGGTATTCTTCTTGAAATTTCTCTCGCTAGTCATGAATAAGTAATGATAAACTGTTGAACCCACTTGGGTTGGCCTGGTGGTTTTGGCTTGGGACCTTTGAACGTGCTCTCTCAAGGTCTCAATTCAATTCTTCCTGATGCCAATTTCGGTGGGCTAGTTTGGTTCAACTATGGCTTAATTTGCAATGACAAGTTAATGCAACTATCCTAACGGACTGAAGGTCGTGAAACAATTGCAGAACAATAAAAAAAATAACATAACTATCCTCGCCACAACCTACGAGACATGTTAATGCAACTATTAAGTCTACTAATTCGGGCTTAAACATAACCACTCATCTAAACAGGTTTCTTGCTACTTCTGTTTGGCTTATCCTTTAATTCTTCTCTTGGTTGAGAGTTTGCAGGTTCTGTTTGAGACTAGTATGAGGCAGACAAAATATGAAGTGTTTGTACTCTAATAAAAGGAAAATCCTTGAATACCATTAAAAAAAAGAAAGAAAAAAAACCTTCCTTCAAAACTAAAAGCAGCCATAGATACTCCCTCCGATCACTATTATAAGGAAAAATCCACTTTCTAGGTTTATTAAATAACTAATTTATTTGGTTTATATTATAAATCAGATACATCAATTCCTGATTGACCCAATAAGTGAAATTCTTCTTATAATAAGAGGGTCAACAGTGCTATGTTTTGACCAAAACAAAAGGCATTGGGCCTATTTGAAAAGATATTTTAAACAAAGATATGTTATAATAAAACTGGATCTTTTAAATTATAATTACTTCTCACGTGTGTTGAAATTAAAGTTTATAACTTTTCATTATAAAAAAAATAAACTTTCTAACTTTGTTAATTAAAAAAAAACTCAAATTGCTACAAGAAAAATACTCAAATAGACATTATAGCAACAACATAGCATAAAAAGTCCAGATTTACTCATAAAAAACTTACACTTCAAGAACTTTGGCAAATGTGAGCTCAAATAGTGTGATCAAAGAGTAAAGAACCCAATAAGTCAGCCATTGTTGGTCATCAACAATATTCTTGGTCTCTATGGCCTTGATTGAAGCATATCTGCCACAAAACACACCAATAGAAAGATCAAAAACTCACCCATAAATTAAATAATGCTACAAAATTAAAAAAAAAAATATAACATACTTACAAAGGATAAACAAGGGTCACCAAAGGCCTGCAGGAAAACATATAAACAAATCATAGAAAAGTTTGAAAATTTTCATTAATGATATATAGTATTTCACATAGATTACAAAGGAGAAAACATACAGAGCAAGAACATCAAAGTTTTTGGCGAGAACTTGAAGCAAATTGTTGCCAGAAGCACCCATGTTTGGCAGAAGTTTTTGTTGAAGAGTGGGAAAAAGGGTTTGAAGATGGGACTAATGAGAAGAGAAAAGCATGAAAAGGAGTGAGTGAGCGAGCGAGTGAGAGTGTGACACTAGCAAGAAAACAAAGAAAGAAAAAAAGTACAGAGATTTCGGGCACGTTAAAAGAGGCACCGAAATTTTTAGTATGATGCTATTTTCCTACCTCGTGGACCGTATGTTGACATATTGACGCGGTTGTATCTAGTCATCTAGCCCTTTTATTTTGTTTGAGAATCTCGAAACAAATATGTTATCTAACCTAAAATTTGTAGATTTTATTTGAATCAAGGTAATTTCCGTGAAATATGCTTTGTAGGTGATTACTCCTTCCATCTTATCATTTATTATAAAAGGTAGACTTGATGAGCTAGCATGTTTGTTATAGTTCCTTACATTTTTCCCTCCTAAGCATGTAATTATTGCTAATTTAATCTCTCAGCCACACACTTAATCACAGCCGTTGATTCAAACTATATTTTCAAATTCCTCGCTTTCTCTCTCGTACAGAAATGTCATAATGGCAATTGAAAATAGTGTTAATCATCCTTATAATGGCAATTGAAAACACGTATTAATGTTAATCAACTCAGTCAACCACTCCCTTCATCTCAGCTGTATATCTCATAACCTTTCATGTATCAATGTTAATCAACTCAGTCAACCACCCCCTACATCTCAGCCGTAGATCTCATAACCTTCCATGTATATTAACGATTGCATTCTCATTATCCTCTCTTGCCATCATTTTTACGTCAAAACAGTTTAGATTTAACAATGGAAAGTGATGCACAAACTCTCTTAGCCTTGCACTGCTTGAAGGGTACAAATAACACAGCAAAATCTAACCATGCTTCATCTCCTTTCTTGATCTCTTATGTTTTGTTTCATATATATTTTTCAACTTGCACTAATTTCTTTGAATCTTTGATCTTTTTCAGCTCCATTAGATCCAAATCCTATAATTGAGTTGGACAAGTTTGTTAACAGAATGCGAGAAAAAGACCAGTTCATTGACAATGATTGATGATTGTGAAAACAAGTGGAATTGCATCACTGTATTTGAAACCAGGCCACATCACCACATCAAGCTTGGTGGAGAATGGAAAAGAATGGTATAGGCGCGCAGACTTGAGGAAGGTGTCATGGTTAAAGTTAGGTTTCCACATGCTGGCATGAACGACACCATCTACATTCAAGTCAAGCGCCCAACTGTCATGAGAGTTTGATGTCTGTAGTGCAATTGATGGAGTGCACTTTTTAGGGTTTATGTTTTTAGATCCATTTTGATGTTTTTGAATTTTCTTTACATTTTAATGCAATTTATGGTTTTATCTTTCCAGTTTAATGTGCTCTCTTTTGATTTCAATGCAATTAAAAGTTTTATCTTTCCAGTTTAATGTGTTCTCTTTTATTTTCAATGCAATTTATGGTTTTAAAATGTTTCTTCGTTTGACTATTGAGCTTAAATGTAATTTATGGATGATTGTTTACCAACAATTAATATTGTACCATAATCCTTCATGGAGTTAAGATCATGATTTTAAGATCTTTCTTCGTTTGACTATTGAGCTTAAATGCAATTTATGGATGATTGTTTACCAGCAATTAATATTGTAGCATAATCCTTCGTGGAGCCAAAATCATGGTTTTAAAAAGTTTCTTCGTTTGACTATTGAGCTTAAATGCAAGTTATGGATGATTGTTTACCAGTAAGACACAAATTATCCAAATCATTGCACAATTTATGGATGTTTCTTCGTTTGGATAATACACTTTTAGTTTTAACTAGCATTCAGCAAAAAATATTATATAGATCACGAAAATCATGCTATGAAGGACATTTCAAATACGAATATCAAATGGTTAACAAAATATTGAGTGCAATTAATTTCTGTGAGTGCAATTTTTGGTTCATCAAAATATTGAGTGCAATCACTACAAACCAATGTTAATTTTTCGGTTTTGCAAGAATTTATTGCTCAGCTGTTTTAAATTGAGTGATCTATACAAAGTTATAAAACTCACAAAACCAATGTGAATTTATTGCAAAATATTGAGTGCAATTACTACAAACCAATGTTATTTTTAAATTGTTATAAAACTTCTATTAACTATATATGTTTACATTTTTGCAACTGATTCGATTAACTTCTACGTGGTATGACCCGTGCTGCACGGGTCAAGAGTCTAATTTATAAAAAATATTTGACTTTTTTATTCATTGTATAAATGATGTATTTGTCTATCTAGACAAGATACATCAATTACACAATGAATTTAAAAAGTCAAATTTTTCTTATAAACTGGATCGGAGGAAGTACACTTTAATTACTCATTACTATATAGATTTGTGTGTTTGGTTACATTGAATTATGTGTTTGGTATTACACCATGCTAAATTAAGTGGATTGGTTAAGAAATTTAACTAGGAATCGTTATCTTTTTTTTGAAGGAATCTTGGAATCTTTATCTTGAGAATTGTGTATTTAACACTAGAAATATTACTCATTTTGTATTTTATTATAGGGAAATGTTAACTTGTGCCTTCAAGTTTAGAAGCCAATGTAGAAACTTAATTTTGGAAATCGTGCATTCAATATCTTGAAAGTTTTAAAACTCATTTTTTCAATACAAAACTTATGTTTTAATTCCTTTTTTAGATTCTTAACTTGTGTCTTAAGGGCACAAGTTAACATGACCCTTTATTATAAGTCGTTTTGACATATTTACACATGTCATGTTTGGTGTAGAACATGAAGTACTTGAGGGTGGTAATCCAGTAGAAGAGGTTTCGACGCAGTGCAGAGCGAGCGTCCGACGTGGAGGAGGGTCAGTTTTCTATCGCGGAAAGGTGAGGTATCTACAAGCAGGTTAGCACTTTGACGCTCAATTTGGTAAGAGAAAGAGGTGGATTTATGTTAAAAATAATGAATGAATTGTACCTTGTGTGTGACGCAATGCCATGCTTATATAGATGAAGAGGTCAATAACCTCTACGTGACCTGCGGCGCCATCTTCGAAAATCGTTAGCGAGGGCTTTGATGTTGGAGATTGCTCCAAGGGACGATTTTGTGTGGCAAGCCGCACAAAGCTTCTCATGCAACTCTCCTTGATACGCCACTCGAATAACTGTACTTTATGCTTGTTAGGTCGTCTCTATGGGTGGAGGCCCGTCTAGAATAGTTGTCCGGCCCCAAGTCCTTACTGTCTTATGACGTAATGGACTTGTTTTAGGGTTCGCATTGGTTGGCAACAACTTACGACCTTCTTGTCGTTGTGCTGCCACGATGTCGTACAAGATAACTACCTACAATGTCTCTCTACGATATATGTGTTATGAGTGGGAGTAGGTTGCGATTATGACGTGACTTGAAGCGACGTCTCTTCATTTTCATGTCCCTTACACGACTTGCACCAACTTTGATAATGAGAATCACGCGCCAGTGACACTTTAGTACCTTTTTTAGTTTTTAAGGATGTCCTCATCCATTGCACCTTCTAACTCCCCTTTAATATGGGCCCTTGATCTTACTTTCCTATAGAATATAGACTTAATAGCAGTTTTCGCCCCCTAACTTTCACGAATATTAAGCATAGAATATATAAGATAAAAATTCCCTCATATTTTCTTTTTCGAACATCCGAACCTCCTTCCATTAATATTGTGAGAAAACTTCCCTTTTAACTTCACTTTGCTTTTTGGGATTCGCCCTGCTAATTAGATTCATCTTCCTGCTACGAAGATTTTTTCAAACTTTCGTTATTCGTTCTCCTTTAATCCCTTTGTTAGTCCTTTTGCTGACTTGCCTCCACTTCATTCCCTTTACAATCGAGTTCGAAAATGGCGTGTGGCGGATGGCCACACATTTGGTGAGATTTGTTGAACCAAAGTGGGTTTTAGAACAACGTCTCTAAGGTTTTGATGATAACAATGTATGAAAGAACAACTGGATAGTCTAATGTGTGCTCAAGTGTGCATGTCAGCAGTCTGGGTGACTCTAACCAGATGTTTGAAAAATTTTCAAAACTGATTCAAAGCTTCTCGATAAAAGATGTTTGAAAACAACTTATTTGCGGTTTATAGCATAAACACTTATTATGATAAAAGCATGTATGTAAAGCTATTTCTATAAGGAAGATAAAATGAAGACAAATTGTTACATGATGGAATTAGGCTGTGTTTAGATAAACAACTTCATTAACTATTTATAGCATACGAGGTTATCATATTAACTGTTTATAGGATACGAGATTATCATATAAATACTTATGTATAATCTATTCAATAAAAAATGGACTTGCTTGGATAAAGAGCTTATTTTCAGCTATAGCATAAACGCTTATGTATAATCAATTTTTATAGCAAAAGATAAAATGAAGTTATTTTTGTATAAGCTATAAGCTATTTTCTAAGCTACCTTAGAGGATTTATGAAAATATTTGAAAACAGCTTATGAACATGTCATAAGGTGTTTTGATAAGTTCTCCCAAACAGACTCAGAAAACTTATGTCAGTAGATTAGCTCAAATTAGCAAGTAAATTTGAAGTGTTTTCATATAAACTATAGGCTATTATGGAGAACTTATAGAAATAAGCTGAACACAAGTAATAGACATGTCATAAGTTGTTTCCATAAGTTCTACCAAATGGTTTCAAAAATGCTTATATCAACATATAAGCTTAAGCAAGCCAATTCAAATGTGCATAAAGGTTAGATATAAGCTGGCTATGAAATGATAATGAATTTCTAATAATATCTGGGTAGTATGGAAAAGTAGTAATGCTATGATTTTTTAACGTAAAGGTTTTGATTAGGAGAAGAATGTGGAAGAGACAAAATATTTATCTTGGAAATTTTTTAGCACCAAATCAAGATGATTCATTTATGCAACAAATCAGTGGCTTGAGAACCCTTTGAGCTGTTAGGGGGTAGCAATTAAGCGATGAGTGGATGTCTGGAGATGAGATTAAATTGTGTCAACATTGCAGAAGTTGTAGTGTTTGAACCTGGAGGTTGGCATAGGTGAATCTATTTTGCCAGAATACGATGTTGCGTATCAGTGTGCCTGTAGGGTTTAGATCTGCTCAAAGTCCGATCTATTGCTTATTTGTTGTGCATGTTCTCTGTAGCGGCTGCATACCAACTTTGGATCAAAGTGCAGGGCTGTGCTTAACATTTTAGATCCTCTCCCCAACATAGAACATGGAACATATCAACTATTGAGCAAGGAGTAGTGTCTCACCTCTCGAGCTCTAGTGAGATCAATATATTACTCCTCTGGACATTTACATACCCAGCTTCTGCGAGATTGGTCAGTGGTTTCCTGTCGTAGCTTCAATTTGTTTTTTTAAGTAGTTTTGGCTAAGAGGCAGAATATTCAAGCCGAAACCTGCAAAAATATGCAGTATGTGGTGCTATGCATTATTACGGAGCAGCTGAATTTGTCATGGGAGCTGGTCAGGGTATTGTCTTTTTACGGTATTCCTTCATTTAATGCACCCTCTCCCTTATGAGCAGACATCTAAATGGATTTTTTCTATTACCTTCTTACTATCAGGTTTTCTTTTGCCATTTTACTTAGGTTCATTTCTGAATTCTGAATTCTTGCATGTCTTTATAAGCATATACATATTTGGATGAAGCACACAACATTGGAGCCATGGGAAGACAGGAAGGGGTGTTTGTCATTATTCTCGCATCCCGTTATAATAATGGTAATCATGGTAACTTGTCCTAAAAGCTAAATAAAAAGTTATTATAACGAAAAGTTAGTTCATCACTCTATCATACGCATCTTAATGGTTAAAGTGGCATAATCAAACTCTTTAGTCTTGTTAAACTATGAAACAAATAAAGTTAATAATAGATTCTTTATTTCTACTGCATGGTATCATGAAACCTTGCATCAATTATTGAAAATTGTACGATAGCTTCGTGGATGTTTCTTCACAATTTCCCGTTGACCAGCTACTTGCTACCAATATTGCATTTATATTCTCAATGTTCTTCTGTTTATTTCATTACCCTTTCAAAATAAACCAGTTTCTCATTTATTGATAAAAAAACCCACTTTCTCATATTCTTGTCTTTACAACCCTTTCTTTTCTGAAATAATATGGCCGAAGCCTTACTTGGTGTTGTGTTTGAGAATTTGTTATCTCTGGTTCAAAATGAAATTGCAACCACTTTTGGAATTAAGTCAAAGGTCGAAAAGCTATCAACCACCTTGGATCTGATCAAGGCTGTTCTTGAAGATGCTGAGCGAAACAAATCACAGATCGCTCTATCAAGGTATGGCTTCAACAACTCAAAGATGCTGTTTATGTGCTAGATGATATTCTTGATGAGTGCTCGATCGATTCTGGTCGGCTTAGAGGCTCATCCTCTTTCAAACCAAAGAACATCATGTTTCGCCGTGAGATTGGCAAAAGGTTGAAAGAGATTACAAGGAGATTTGATGAAATTGCTGAGAGTAAAAATAAGTTTCTTCTACGAGAGAGTGTTACCGTTAGGGAAAGCCCAAGTGAAGTAGTTGAATGGCGCCAACCAGCTCCTTTATTGCTGAACCAAAAGTGTTTGGATGGGAAGATGATAAAAAGAAGATTGTTGAGTTTCTGCTCACCCAAGCAAGGGATTGTGAATTCTTTTCTGTCTATCCCATAGTTGGGTTAGGTGGTCTTGGTAAAACAACTCTAGCTCAATTGGTCTACAATGATGTTAGGGTGAGTAGCAATTTTGATACAAAAATTTGGATTTGTGTTTCTGAAGCTTTCTCAATCAAGAGGATTTTGTGTTCTATCATAGAATCTATAACAGGTGGAAAGTGTGATGTCTTGGATTTAGATGTATTACTAAGAAAGGTGAAAGAACTATTGAAAGGTAAAAGATATTTTCTGGTTTTGGACGATATGTGGAACAAAACGCAACAATTAGCATTCAGATTAAGCCAAGAGAAATGGAATATGTTGAAATCAGTGTTTATGTGTGGATCCAAAGGTAGTTCCATTTTAGTGTCCACTCGTGATGAGGTTGTTGCGGCAATCATGGGAACATGTCAAGCTTATCCTTTATATGGTCTCTCTGATGATGAATGTTGGTTGTTGTTCAAACAATATGCATTTGAAAATGACAAAGAAGAGTGCGAGGAACTTGTCCCAATAGGCAAGGATATAGTAAAGACGTGTGGTGGGCTTCCTCTTGCAGCACAAGCATTAGGTTGTCTAATGCGTTCAAGGAGCGGAGAAAACGAGTGGCTTGAAGTTAAAGAGAGTAAGCTTTGGGATTTAGAGCAAGAGAATTCTATCTTGCCTTCCTTGAGGTTGAGCTACTTTTATTTAACACCGACCTTAAAACGATGTTTTGCTTTTTGATCCATGTTTCCCAAAGATACAAAAATTAGGAAGGAAACATTGATTCATCTTTGGATGGCTAATGGATTTATTTCATCTAGAGAAAATTTGGAGGTTGAAGATGTTGGGAGCATGATTTGGAATGAATTGTGCCAAAAATCATTTTTTCAAGACATCGAGATTAATGATTATTCCGTTGACATTTCTTTTAAGATGCATGATCTTGTCCATGATCTTGCTCAATCAATAATGGGTCAAGAATGTATGTATTTGGAGAATGCAAACATGACTAGTTTGTCAAAAAGCACACACCACATATGTTTTCACTCCGATGACTTGCTATCACTCAATGTGGGTGCTTCAAAAAATTTGAATCCTTGTGAACATTGTTTCAGTTAGATCATAACAGACCAAAATATGACCACTTACCAACAAACCGTTCTCTTTGGGTTTTATGCACATCCTCTCTCCAGGTACCATCACTAGAGAGTTTAATTCATTTACGGTATTTAGAACTTCGTTCTTCTAACATAAACATTTTGCCGGACTCAATTTGCAACTTACAAAAATTAGAAATCTTGAATGTAATACATTGCCGACTGAGTTGTCTACCAAAAGGCTTGTCTTGCTTACAAAATTATAGACATCTTATCATTGATGACGCTGATTTATTGTCTAAGTTGTTTCCTTGCATCAGAAAATTAACTTCTCTAAGAACATTAAGCTTATACATTGTTAGTTTAGAGGGAGGTAATAGCTTGGTAGAGTTAGGTGATCTATCAAAGGCTTAAAAGATGTTGGTAGTTTATCTGAAGCTCAGGAGGCTAATTTGATAGGTAAAAAAGACCTCCAAGAATTATGCTTGTCATGGGAAAGCAATGATGAATTTACAAAGACCCCTATTGTTAGTGCTGAGAAACTACTTGAAGTGCTTCAACCACCTCACTCAAATCTCAAGTGCTTGAAAATAACTTGCTGTGATGGAATATTGTTACCAAGTTGGATAAGTATTCTTAGTAATTTAGTTTATGTTGCACTTAGTAATTGTGAGAACTGTGTGCGGCTTTCGTCATTTGGTAAACTACAATCTCTAAAATTACTTGGAATTATCTTGTATGAAAAATCTGAAATACTTGGATGATGATGATGAATCACACGACGGTATGGAGGTGAGGATTTTCCTGTCTCTAGAGTTTCTCATATTACGAAAACTACCAAACTTAGAGGGGTTGTTGAACGTGGAACGAGGAGAGGTGTTTCCTTGCCTTTCTCGTTTGGAAATCCTCTTTTGCCCTAAACTTAGACTACCTTGTCTTCCGTTTCTTAAAGTACTCAGTGTCCAAGGATGTAACAATGAGTTGCTAAGCTCAATCTATAGGTTATGTGGTTTTACCAACCTTATCCTTAGTGGAGGTGAAGGACTAACATTCTTCCCAGAGGGGATGTTCAAACACCTTACTTGTCTTCAATCTCTGTTGGTACATCATTTCCCAAAATTGAAGGAGTTACCAAATGAACCCTTTAGCCTAGATTTGGAGGATCTCTCAATCCTTGGCTGCGGTGAGCTTGAATCTTTACCAGAGCAAATATGGGAAGGTCTACAATCCCTTTGAACCATAACGATTGGAAATTGTGAAGGTTTGAGATTCTTGCCAGAGGGTATTCGACACCTCACTTCTCGTTTCTGAATATTTATGACTGACTTCCCAACATTAGAGGAACGATGCAAGGAGGGAACCGGGGAGGATTGGGACAAGATAGGTCATATTCCAAAAATAAAGTTAAAGTATTAAGAAGCAGAGACGTTTACAGGTAGGATCTCTATTTCCCCTTCTTACATGTGTACGATGCAATTGACTTGATTTTTATTCAAAAATCTTTATATTTTCTCATTGTTGACTTCTTCAGAAAGAGCACCAGAGTACATGAAAGATATTTTACTGCTCAACCTAAGGTTACGTTTATTGAAACGGGATCTATGATAGCTCGTAACATAGTAGCAATGTTTCCTGATAGAGTTATCTCATTGGCTTTGCTAAGTACAACAGGTGGTGGTTTTCAATGTTTTTCACAGGTAAAATAGCCACATTTTTTATACATAATAATTATAATTTCTTAGTATTAATTTTAGGTGATCCATTAGGAGAAATTTAGTTGAGAATTTCTCTTTCTATGGCTTTGAGTCAGAATTTTGTTATGAATTTCGTAGTACATAAATTTAGATGTTGGAGTGCCTAAATGTATATAAATAATAATTCTTAGTCTTGGAACATGAATGGATTATACAGCTTTCAAATTAGTTTGGGAAGATAATTTTATGAGTTGTTAAGGTTAATGTTCAATCAGAAGGCTCACTGCCATTTTCGATGATCGACTGCAATTTCTAGTCAGTACAATTTTTTAAAGCTTTTTGTTTGTCTCTTGTACATCGTTTTGCCGAGTTGTCTGATATCAAATATGCCATTGTGAATGAATACACATGTCATAGAACCACATGTTTGGATTTCAAATGCTCAATTCACTGAATTTTCATTCAAAAAATTGTTATATATGCTCCACATGGAGTGATTTTCAGGCTTTTGTTGAATTGGTTTGAACCCATTTCGAAGAATGAGCACTGGAGTACACGAAAGATCTTTTATTGGTCAACCGTAGAGGCAATATACACAAATAATTGTGCAGGTAATGTACTATGTTGTTAAAATAAGCCTTATTTTTCAAAAAAAAAGAAATTATTTAGGCTTTTATTATAGAGTTTTACTGCTACAAAATTTGGTTACTACTAAGGAATATTCTGAGTAGCAAATTGTTGATGCATGCATCAAACTCTTTTACCAATTCAAGGCCAATAAACGATTAAACTTTTCTTGGCTGCATATTTTAGCTTAAGACTGTTTTCTAGACGAACCTATATTACATTTTCTAGTTTTTTTTCGTTTTCATAATTTTTTATTTTTTATTGTTTAAAGAGGATCCTGATATTCACTGCAAATACATTGTAGCAGCTTCTGAAACTGGACAAATTAATGCGGTAAAGCTTGTGATATGGGAATCGAAGTTTGACTGAGATGACAAAGAACTGTATGATAAAGGACAATTCCGCCTTTGGTTGAAACTTCAATCTGCTTTCTTATGTACATTAAGATAGCAACTTTTTGTCAGAAAATTCTGCTCTATATATAAACCAGAAACAATTTACTTTCGTTCACATGATTTATCTGAGTTTACAGTCTCATTATTGTTTCAATGAGTGTTAGTTAGCAATTTATTTAGTTGGGTTTACTAGAATTTGTACTGACACATAGCGTGGATTGATCTACTTAGATTGGATTGTTCTTATTCATACTAAAAAAAATGCGGTAAAGATCCTCACCATTTGGTATAATAAATGGAGGATGCAATTTAGAGAGAGATAGACACATAAAATAGATTAGTGAATCCTACTATTAAGTGAGTCCCACTATCATTAATTACTTTTTAGTTTTTCGAAAAAATTTTGTATTTATATCTCTCCAAATAGATGAAATGGAGAGAATAATAAATAGAGAGGATCTTAACTCTAAAAAAGGCAAAATTACATAAACAATCCCATAATTTAATTTTAGGTAAGGTTGTTGTCCTTTATCTTTTTTTTCTTCCCATTTTCATCCTTTATCTTTTTAAATTGTTTCAACGTTGACCTTCTGTTACACTTTGTTAACAAAAAACAAAATTTATATTTTTTTTTTTCCTTTCACAATTACCCTTTTAACCCTTTAATCTTTCACACAAATGAGAAACATATTGAAACCCAGAAACGTGAATACACATAAGAAACCCATACACGTGAACCACACAAGAAGAAAAGGAAAACGCAGAAGAAGAGTAAACGCATAAGAAGAGGAAAACGATCTAGAAGAAGAGAAAATCGCGATTCTGAAGAAGATGTGATTTTGAAGAAGAGGGAAACACGATCCAGAAGAAGAAGAGGTAACACAATTCAGAAGAAGAAAAGATAAAGGACAAAAATGGGACAAAAAAAAGATAAAGAACTAAAATGTTACCAAAAATAAGTTAAGGGACTATTTATGTAATTTTACCGAAAAAAATGGTACATTGATTAAAATTTGTGTTTCATTGATTAAAATTATAATTTTTTTGTATGAATTGATTAAAATTAGTTAAATTGAATAGGCTTTTCTACCAAAAAAAATTGAATAGACTTGTTCAAGAAGTTCACAACATGAATTAAATTCACCGAAAGTAATGAAAATTGTTGTTCACACATGTGTTTAAGCTAAAACAAACTAGTAAAATACCGAAATACCCTTTCAGCAGTTAACTGCTGCAGAAGTTAACCGATGACAGTTAACTACCACAGAAACTTCGCCAGTTAACTGCCGCAGAATTTTAAAAATGAAATTTAACAAAGTAATTTATCTGAATTATAGACGAAGACGACATTTTTAATACACGAAACTCCGTTGACATTGCCTAAGCTACAACAATTCCAATTAATTCCCTCATTCATTTGCGCATGGTGGGAACTCCAATTAATTCTCTCATTGGTTTATGTCGTTACCAATTTTGCTACATGGTGGGAGCTTCAGCCTTGCTTGTTTGGAGTTGACTTTCCTCATCCATTTGCACATTACTACCAATTAATTCCCTTGACCTCTTTGATTTATTTTTAATAATGACATCATTATTTTCTTCCTCTGAATGATCCTCAATATTCAGCCCATTTGGAATTGAAACCACAACATTAACGGTACTTGACGATTGAATTAAATGCAGATTGTGTAACAGTTTCAAGTGCATAACAAATGGAAGCATTTGTATTATTGGCCATTAACTGCCCATTACGGTATGAAGAAGAACCTGTTACCTCTGCTCCAGCATGCTAGGAGTTTTCGTGTATTTCAGATTTAAAATTCCGTGGCAGTTAATTGTCGAAGTTTCCGCGGTAGTCAACTGTCGCCGGTTAACTTTCGCAGCAATTAACTGTCGAAGGGGTATTTCGGTATTTTACTAATGTGTTTCAGCTTAAACACATGTGTGAACAACAATTTTCAAAAGTAATATTGTATCTCATTACCAAAACATAAGCCCAATCACTGAAACAAAGTTGACCATGTAAGTATTTAGACTATTACTTTTTCCACCCTGCTGAATTCTCACCCGCCCTATAAAATTTCAAAAATACCCTTTCGGATTTTATAATTTGAATTCTATTTCCCAGACATTTTTGAATTATATAATCTGAAAGTCTCTTTTACCAGAATTTAAATACACTTTAGTTTATTTTATATTATATTATTTAGATGACAAAATCATAAAATAAATGCAAATATATCAACAAAAATAAATGAACAAAAATAATAAACATAAAGTCTCATTTTATTAATATAATTGATACATTTACAATAAAGTTGAAGCTTAAAGCTTAGGGTTTTTCTATCATGTGCAAATTTGCACATGTTAAGAAATTTAAAGTAGTAACTTTGACTTGGAACTTGTACTTTTTATATTAAATATGTAGCTTTTAATAAATAATTGTTGGTTTTCAATAAAAAAGTTGCTAATTTTAGTTACCTTAACATGTGCAATATTACAAATGTTAGACAAACCCTAAAGCTTATTACAACCAGTGGCACAAGCTGATGGGGAGGGGAGGGGGAAGGAGAAAGAGAACTAGGGGGAAGGGGAGGCTACTGGGGTAAGGTTTGTTTCCAGGGTGAAAGAGACCTTAATGGTCAACCTTGCACTCATACAGATCAACCTGACACCCAGACAAACCGTGCTTCTTTGCATCGCGTTGCCATCCCCGTTGACCGTTCATACAAACTTTGAGTTTCCAAAGTAGTCTCTTTTTATGAAAGGCCAACAATGAAAACACATTGTGCATAGAAGGAAGAGGGTGAGAGGGTGTGATGGTGTGAATATGTGAAGGAAACTGCGCACCTTATGTGGGGTGAGGCACATTTCAGATTTTGTAATCTAAAACATGATTTTTTTTTCTTGTGGTCCACATTGCACCGACAATTTATGTGGTCTAGGACACCTAGATACCTCTATAAATAGGTGTCCCTATTTTCATAACCAGAAACCACACAAAAAAAAACATGGAAATTCTGTCTTTGATTCGAACACCAAGCTAGCTGCAGTTTACTACAACGAGGGGAAACCACCCCATCTATTCCGGATTCCCATTGATGTCACCCTCTCCGGGTTGAAGAGTCAACTGAATCAAATCAACCTCAAACTAAACTACAGAGACACACAGAGGGTGGATCGTGATGAGTATCGGCGTCTGTTAACCGACTCAACCGGGAGTGTGCGGTTTAGCCGGATGAAGCTCATGAACGACGACGATGTGAGAACCATGTTCTCGATCTTTGGTCAATACAGTACTAGAGGGCTGATCGAGTTAGACTCTTCGATGTCCAGATTTGTTGAACATATTCAACAAAGTTTGATCCAAACCAAGAACTACAAAGAGATCAGGGCACTAATGGACGCACCATATGAAGACATTAATTTAGATGATCCGTGATGATGTGTTATGTTTTATTTAATTACGTGTTTTATGTTGTTTTTATTACATATTAGTTATATGTTGTTGAATTAAGTTGTTTTATTATGTTTTAAATAATATATATTATCTAAATTTTCATTATGCGTTACTTTACGCCAAAGATGTTCATTTAAACGGTAAAGTAATTTGAATTCAACTCAATTTTATAGGGCGTAAGTGCAATTCAGATTGTATAATCTGAATTCCTTCAGGATAAGATTTTTCTGTATGGACCATATTGAACTGACAATTTATGTGGTCCACAACATCTAGATACCTCTATAAATAAGGTGTTTCCGGTTTTCATTACCATTTCCAACAAAACACACAAACACACCAAAGACATCATGGAAATTTGTGTCATTGTGCTCAGGATCTTTCTCATGTTGTCACAAATAGTCTGCTCTCTATTTGACGGCATGATGAAGATCTTCAGCATGCTGTCAAAAATATATAGATAGATAGATACAAAAAGGTTCAATGAACTTGTAGATCTGATTCTGAAAACACACAAACACATCAAAGAAACCATGAAATTTTTTGTCATTATGTTGAAGATTTTTCTCATGATGTCGCAAATAGAATATCTCTATTTGACAGCATGATGAAGATCCTCAACATGCTGTCCAAAATATATAATCTGCTTTAAACACCTTGTCTTTCATCTTTATGTTGCATATCTGATTCCGAAAAGGTTTTTATGAACTTGATCAAGTTGGCCACCCGATAGAAATATGTTAGTTGGAATACCAGCTGAATCGATTTCAAAAGCATCTCTTTGAACGCCATCATATAATACTTTGTTGTTTATGTTGTTTTAAGCTGCTTACTTGTTTCTTTTTTGCATTTTTTAAATTATTTTCTATGTCATATTCCATGAAAATCCTCCAAAAATACATTATGGTGCTTTTCGGATTATATTAATCCGAATTGTCTTAGCGATTTTCGGATTATATAATCTGAATACACTCAGTTATTTTTGGACGATAACGTTTCACCAAAGGTTTGGCCGGTTAGTGGAATGTTTAATCATTTTTGGATGGTTGGATGGTGGAACACGTTTTATTTGACTGTAGTTATGATCTAGGACTGATTTAAGACTATAAATAGGTTTGGATCTTCAACAATTTCGTTCATTCTTCACTTCACCTCTTTTCTTACATTTTCTTCAAAAAAAAAATTAGTTTTTAAGGAGTGTTTGAGGTGTCATGGTCATTGTTGACCGTTCATGTAACCCCTGCAATTTCTTTGCAGCTTATGCGGTCAACAGAGACCTTTGACATCAAAGAAAACACAAAAAATCACAGATCATAATTTTCTGGATTTCGTAATCTGAAAGTGCTAACAATTCTGGATTACATCATCTGGACTAGAGGTATTTTTGTATTTTTTGCATGGGCGCGCGAAAACAGAGGAGGGTGGAAAAAGTAATAGTCAAGTATTTAAGGGGTCATAGTTGATTACTTCTTTTAACAGAAACTCTACTAAAATTTGAAACCCAGTTTCTTAATTCACTTTGCACACCTTCTAGAAAATTTTGGGCCAATCATTTTTCCATTCTTTATAAAAAAAATAATTAAACTGAGGTATCCTTTGAGATAAGTGATACTCATATTAAAAATTGAAGTCACACATAGATTAAAATATAAAAAGAGACATCTCTCACTATACAACCCGATCTTGTAATAATAACCAACTCTATTCTTTATATTTAAAACCAATCTGAAATTATTCTTGTACTTTCAGCAAGGTAAATATAAATCTATTACAAAGAGTATTATTAATTCTACATTTTATACTTTTAAATATTTTATAAATAATCAATAACTTAATTATACATTTTATTTTTTTGTGAGTGCTTCTAAAACTTGTAACCATAGTATTGTGACCGTGGAGGAGTTGTCCCTACCTTGTGAGTGCTTCTGAAACTTGTGACCATAATACTCTCACCACAAAATGCATAAAACAATAAAGGCTTAATTAGCCCATTGCTCCCCTAATTAATTTTCAATTTTTATTTTGGTCTCATATCTTGTAAAATTGATAGTTTTGTCCATTTTCTTTCTCTCCTTTATTCAAAATAGTTCTTAGATGTTAACTTTAATCTCAAATATCTATGGTGGACCAACCTTAAGAGTGGTATACTATAGAATCATTGCTCCCCTAATTATTTTAGGTGTTGGTTCTCTTTTAAAAAAAGATCAAACAATTTAAATTAAAATAATTAATAGGATCTATAGTTAAATTGAATAGACTTTTCTACCAAATTTTTTTGAATAGACTTGTTAACGAAGTTCACAACATGAATTACTATTGTTTATTTAAACGATAGATGATGAGTTTTGTAACATCCTTTTATTTAAATACATCCGTATTGTTTAATAAACAAAAGTCGGGATTTAGGATGTTACATTATCTATGTATGTAGATGCATTTGTCTATAGGCCAACTATCATTGTTGTTGGCATATAATAAGGGTATTCCATAGTGACCATTGGTAACAAAAATTGTGGCATAAAAGGGAACCTAGAATCAATAGAGTTTTCATTTGTAGGGTTTGTAACCATAGGACCAAATTGTGTAACGAAGAGAAAGTTAAGAAAAATAAATCAAATTTTAATCAAGGGACCAAAGCGATACTAATTAAATAGTTAAGGGACCAAAAACATAATTTAGCCTTAAATTTATTACTTACTTGCAGGATCAAAATAGTAAATCTTAGGTCATATTTGTTTAATATTTCTCATAAATGTTTGAATGTTGATCATGTTCATATATTTGAATGTCAAAAGATGAATTTAAATAACTATTTTGACTGAGTCGAAATATGTTTAGAAATAAAAGAAAAAACTTAAAGTAAATACAAACAACTTTAAAGGAAAAGTGTTTGATTAATTGAATAAAGAAAAATGGTACACATAAAACACGTCTTCAACAAATAATATCAACATGCATATATAAAATTTCTCAACAGTCGCAGCGCATATAAATTATACATCTCCAAATTATACATGCCATGAGATCAATATACATCATCATATAAAATCTCCAAATCCCGACCTATGGGTAAAATCTCCACAACATAAATCCAGCAAAATCAATCTAGAATAATCATAAAGACAGACATCCTAGATCAGAGCATACTCTAAGATTCCAAAGACCAATAACGGAGATAGTTCCCGCTATCCATGTACTCACCAAGCAATCAACAACTACTCATGCACGCCGTCTACCCATTCATACAAATAGGTAGACGGTCCATCACAGATCACTGGGGGTTAGCTTCACATCAATCATAATCAACATAAACAAACATAAGCATTCAAGGATTTCATGCATAACACATATACATACCCATCCCTCCTAGAATACTAACATCACATGATTATTATCCCCCATTTCATACACCTCAAGCTATGACATCACTAACATAGCATAGCAAGCACATTCAATCTCTAATCGAGTCATTGACATAAGCTCATCATTTATCAACATCAATCAATGAAAGGATCACTCGCCTTATTCTTCATTTAGCATACTTAACTCAACAAGTACAATTCATCATTTCAAAGTTATAAGCAAACAATCATCATTATCAAAGAAATCACCACATCATATGTATATACATATACAATTCTCACCTCATTACTATCACCAAAATAATTATTATCAATTAGATTCACCAAGTGTATAAGCACAAATAAGCAAGGCATGCAATTAGAGCATAGATCATTTATTTAGAACCATCAACAAGGTCCACCAATGTACATATACACCAATCACAACATTCAACAAATTTCGCCAATGCACAATCCACAAAGTCACATATACAATTATGACACGTTTCACCAATCATTCAAATGCATGCAATGTTCTATACTCTTCTAGATGCATACTGTACCGTCACTAACAACAAAGGTCGTCACCTCAAGATGCCAACAGAACATCTTATGTAAGAGTACACCTCCTCTTACAATTCACCTATGTAAAAGTACATCCTTTTACATTTCTCATATGACTCAATATGACTATGATGCATGGACATACAAGCAAAGACCCAATAATGCAAAATCTCCAACATATATATCCACCAACAACAATGTAAAAGTACACCTCCATTTACATTGATCAACTTCAACAACAACTGCATTATTAAGTATTCACGTCCACACAATCAATTAAGTCATAATTCAATTAAGAGTCATCACCACATCATCATCATTCATTTAGCATATATGCAATCACCAACAAAATCACCATCTCTTAACATATATGCATTCACCAACAATATCACAATCAACTAACATATAATTGTTATATATACATTAATCAACATCAACTATATAATATAGCTCAACAACTCCATACACTTTCTCACAATCCAAGTAAAGGAGAAAATACAACACCTTATGATAAACATCATATTCAACACCTAACAATCATTCACCTATCTTCATTTAATCATATAAAGTTATCCTTGAAAGATTTATAGGTAATCGACTTTAAAAAACCATTTTCGACAAAGTCCGTATCAAGTTACAAAAACGACCAACATTGGCATTTTTCAAAGCAAAGTAACTTGTTCAAGTTTGAAAGCCTACCATTCAATCTTAATCAATAATGTAATCTTGAGTTTAGGCCACTTACGAACTATCAAGCATTAGTTCAAGATTAGCCTAAGTTCGTATGAGAAACCTCAAGTTTATATATTCCACATTTCCACCAGAAAATTAAGTTTGACATGATTAAGGCAATGTACCAACTTTACAAGCCTTGTCTAAGCCCATATGAACTGTAAACCCAGCTTACCCAGCTTGTAATCCTTTTAGTTCATAAATTTTCATTTTCCGACAATTTTTGAAAAACCGAAAACGACACATTTACACATTTCAAACCATTTAGAAATTCACAAGTTTGGATAAGTAAAACATGTTCCAGTAGTTAAAGGAGTATAAACAGTGATTAAACAATTTGATAGAAGCATTATACAACACTCGGACTGGTCCCCAAACGCCTGGAACAAAAATCAAAAAGTGCTGAAACTGGGCTCGTTCGCTTAAGCGACCAAGTTCCAGAAGCTTACAGTAGCTATTCGCTTAAGCAAACAGTCATCAATTCTGCAGAAAAACTTTCGGGTTCCAACCCTTTTTCACCCAAAAACCCAAATTTTGATCTTCCAATACCCAAATTCATTTCCAAAGGTTGTTTACAGGTTCATATTCTCAAAAGGGCTTTCAAAAACACATCAAACATGAAATCAAATACCATTTCAACACAATTCACCAAATCAACCCATTTTCACAAAACTATCAACAACAACTTAAATCCATCACAAATCCATGATTATGAACACCTAAGTTATGAATCATCAACAACAATATCTCATAAAAACAACAACATCAATTAATCATGAATTCCACCACGAATCAACAACAACATAGCACAATTCAACAATTAGAGCACAATTCACAACATTCTCATTTTCACATATTATGAACATGCAATTTCATCATCAACAATTCAATTATGAACAATTTCATATCCTCAAACATATCACTAAAACTAGAGCACGAATTTCAACAATTAAGCTCACAGTAACCACTTATTCAAAATAAGCACTTATGCAAAGAATTAGAGAAAAGATTACAACTAAGAGATTATGAATGAAATCTAACCCCCTTACCTCAATAAGCAATAATCCTAACAAAAGCTTCAATTAAGCTCCTAGAATCCATAGCTCCTCTTGGTTCTTCAAGCTTTCTCTACAACCCTCTTCTCTTCCTCTTGCCCCTTTCTCTCTCTACCTCTTCTCAAAATTTTGTAAAATGATTGTGTAACCCTATTTTCTTTAATGACTAATGCTTATATAGTCCCTACACAATTGGGCTTAACCTCTTAATATTTTAATGTGCTCACAACACTTATAAACTAACTCCCAAAGTTTCTATCCACTAACGGTTAAAAGTTATCGAATAATTACTGATTCAAAACTAATTACCACTACCGAATAGTAACTTAGTTAAAATAATGGTTCTCACTTGAAACACTAAAAATAACCCTCGTCATGAAATTACTAGTTTACCCTTGCTCAAAAATGACCAAAATACCCCTGAGTCTAAAATGACTATAATACCCTTCCAACACCGAAATCCACTAATCCTAACCCAAAATATACACAGAGGCAATTAATCACATAAAAGCACATATAAACACATGTAATTAAATGATAAAATAACTCTAAGCGAAAAACAGGCTGTTACACCTATTCCCTATACAAAACTACTATATATACTTAGTAATAAATAACTACAAATAAGAGTCACACACAAAGCTTTTCACGTGTGTTCTGCTATGTTTCGCAGACTCTTTACAAGCTCCCGCATGTCTTCAATGTCTTGATCTTGCCTCTTCGCAAACCATTTAAATTTCTACAGTCGAAATTAATGGCTTTATAATCCCAAATATGCCAATTGTTCCAAATTTGAAATAAATATGTCGAACTATTAGCCATCTGGAATATATATGTCGAACCATCAAACATCTAAATGTAACCAAGTGTCAATCCTAGCTTTGACAAAAGTTCCTTCTTGTCGAATTGAGTATATTGAAAATATAGGCAAATGATGGATGAAATTGAAAAGTACACCAAATCGTAACAAGTAATAAAGTATTAAGTTTAACGTTCTCCACAGGGATTCTCGTTCAACCTAGCAATTGGTAAAACCTATTTCAAATAGTGAAATTAAAAGAATAATGAATAGAGTTGCAGGGTTTAATTACCCTGCCCAATTCGAGCTTATGTTTGTGATTCAGATTATTAACGACGATTAAAGAATCCTTGAATCCCCCTTTGTCTTTGTTGGAATTAACTTAGTAAGCAATCAGCTATGTGTTGTCCACTCATGATTTACTGAAACTAGAGATGTCAATGGGTATCCATGGGTACAGATACTATAATACCTGTCACCACCCTGTTCGATAAATATGATACATGTCCTCGTACCATACCTGCGTGGGTACCCACTATACGGGTAACCCGTGGGTATTGAGGTATCCACGGGTATCCATGAATTTTTGAATTTATTTATTTTTTGGAACTAAGAAGAACTTTTTTTAATTACCAAAAAACTTTTATTTTTAAACATCCATACATAATTCATTCAAATTTTATAAATCATACCTAATCCATACAAAATTCATGATTCGTACATAATTCATACAAATTCTTGAAGTAAAATAAAAGCAAAAAAAAACATAAAAAAAACATTCAAATTTCATATGTATTCCAACCTTCAATAACTTCATTTGACTTCCCAATTACTGAAATAAAATCATATAAATCTCCAAATATAAATCCAAAGAATCTATACTATATATAAAATTCGGCTCTTTTGGGTCTTTCTCTCCTTCCAAAATTACCCTAATCTTTTAATACAAATAACACATAACAAATAGATAATAGTAAATTTAAATATTAAAACAAAATGTAACAAACTGTATATGTCTGATTTTTTCCTTATCATTTAAAAAAGATAATGGATGAGCATGAATTCAAATATTTAAAAAGGTGTAACAAACACAATATTTATTTTTTGGTTAACACACAAAATATATCGTATAACAAACATGATATGTGTATATGTCCAGTTTTTTCCTTTATTTTTTAAAAAAAGTGTAACAAACTATATCAAGTATATTTATACTATATATACAGAAAATATGAGAGTTTGTCCTGACTTTTTCATTATCCCAATTATACACTTAAACAACTTTTTCTATAATAATAATTGTATGTGTCATTCAAATAGATAAACATGGTTAGTTTGGTATGTTATAATTCAAATAAAATCTTATAACATTTCCTAACAATGTCATTTGCTTAATTTATTATCGGGTATGGGTACCCGCAAGCACGAGTATCGTCAAATCCATGTATGTATCCATAAAATAACAAGTAGTCAAATACCCGTTTATTATACCCATGGACACCCATTTAGCTACTCGTCACGTCCCCGCAACGGATTTTACCCGCGGGTATCCGTGGGTATGGGTATTTTTGCCACCCCTAACTGAAACCAGGTTTAAAAACTCATATAAAACAACTTACGACAACATATTCCATGTTAACCTAGTTATACTACGACGTTCCCCAAAGAGGAGAGTAGAAACCTTAGGTTTCAAGCTTGAATTTCATTAACATAATTATGAAATAAGTAATTAAAACATCTATGAACGGATAGTAAATTTTGGAATGTCAATCCTAATTTTCATCTGCGAATCAATTTTAAAGATTACAATACAGAGATCTCTTTTGAAAAAGCATTAAGAACATTCTTAATGTTGTTAACATGCAAGGACTAATTTAAATCAGACACAAGAAAAGCATAACTGAATCAAAACTATATTAATTAAATCCAACAAATAAGAAGGGTTTTATCTTAGAACCCTAATCAAGAGGTTTAATTGGTCATGACAACATACATCAAAACAAACATAATAGAAAAATATACCCTAGAGAGAACAAGATGAGGATGGAGATTCTACCTTAAAACTCTAATGTTTGACACTTGCTTTGCACTGCTAGCTTTCTGAATGAATAATAATAAGTGCAATGATCTCTATCTATAACAAATGATTTTTTACGGTTTAAGAGAAGAAAACTGGGCTTTTTCCACTGTTTTAACTTGAAAAACAAGCTGGATGCAATTTCTGCCCGCGATCATGCGCAAATGGTGCTTATAGGGTGCTAATAACGCATGAGGCAGCAACAACACTGCCTAATGCATTAATGGCGTACAAGGCAGTCCCCGTGGCGTGAAATCTTGCGTTTCCATCCCATTTGAAATTGTTCTTCTGTATGGAAACTCGTAGGAACTTGAAATGAATTATATTCACTTTGTATTGACTTCAATCTTCATATCCTTGATCCTTCACTTTGTCGATATACATAATTTCTTACTACAAAACACTTATGGAGTTGCATGATTAAGAACAAAAGTGAATTACAATGACTCGAGTGAAAACAATACAATATGTTCCTCAAACCATTGACAACTCCTCTAACTCATCTTATTTGTCTGCAAATGTAAAGAAAAGTACTAAAAACATAGCAAAAAATGTCATATGATGTTCCGTCATCAGATAACAAGTTGGTAAGCATTCCAATATCAACCCTCTCCATTTCTTATGAAACCCCATTATCTCCATCATGTTATCGAGGTATGTCTAATCGATTGAGTCGAACGCCTTTTCAAAATCAACTTTCTTCTCGCCTCATCCACAAGTTCATTTGCTATTAAGATTCAATCCACCATTTGCCTACCTTCCAAAAAAGTACATTGCGGGGTTGATATTACCTTTTGGATTATCGCTTTCAATCTATTTGCAAGAATTTTGAAAAAAACTTTATACATGCAACCAATTAGAGAAATCGGCCGATATTCATTTAATCTAATTGAGTTATCACACTTCGAGATTAAAACTATGAACACCCTGTTAACAACACAAACCAGTCTACCACTAGCATAAAATTAGGTAAGAAAATTATGGAAATCGCCTTTTATCACCTCTAAAGTTTATTCTGTCCGTACCTGAACTCTTCAAACTCTCACATTCCCACACCGCTCTTTTTATCTCCTTTGAAAATTCAGCAATCAGCCTCAGGCTGTCTTCTCTAAAAAAAATTAAATTCAAAGTGTTGCATTTGGGGCCTGTTGATATTTGTCTCCTTGAATCTTTCCTTAAAATGTTCAAAAACTTCAAGTTTTATCTCTTCAACCGCTGTCAACTTCGCTCCATTAGATTCTATGCACACTATTTTATGATTACTGTTAGAAATTGTGGTTTGGTCTAACACAACCCCACAAAACCGGCTTATGAGGTGATAATTGTCCTCACTTATAAACACTTATTCAGGTCATCTCTCAATTAATGTGAGACTCTTTAACACACCCTCTCACGCTTAGGACTGGACATCTGGAGCGTGGATATAAATGGTGGGTGACCCGATAACGGAAACCTGATAGCAGGTGACCCAACAGATCCTTGAGGAGACTCTGATACCATCTTAGAAATTGTGGTTGAACCTATCATAACCCCACAAAACCAACTTATGAGGTGAAGATTTCCCTTACGTATAAACACTTATTCATATCATCTCGCAATTGTTGTGCGACTCTTTAACAATTACATTGGATGTTAGCAATTTCCTTTCTTTTTCTAGCTGGCTATTCCATATAACTGGCCTACTTAATGGATATATCAAATAAATATCGTTCGGCTCTCAATATTATATCAATAAAACAAATTAAATTAAATTAAAGAGTTGTACGTACCAAAACTGTTGTGTGTGTATTTGAAGTGGTTGTATCTACCTTGAAATAAAGAGAATGATGTGATATAGTATGTTGTAATTTGGTGATGTTATAGAAAAAATGAAGAATTTCCATGAGCTTAGTAGATAAAGACATTATATAATGTATGTAGGGGTCGAGATTCATATTTCGGACACCAACCTATTTATCTTTTGTAGTCTTTAGACTACATGATTAAAAAAGTTAGAAATTAAGAGAAAATGAGATGTTGAATGTGTATGAAATTAAAAGATGATTGTTTATTATTGTTGATTTATAAATCTGAGAAAATCTGAGCATTTCTTGTAATAGTTGATATAAATTGTGTAATCTAACGAGAACGAACGGTTGAGCATAAGCACTCATTGCTTAATTACCTTTATTTCGTACACATCTTTTTCTTTTTTGGTGGAAACTCATCGTTTACTTAACAAGGTACCCTCTCTTACCCTACCTAGCTTCTTACCTACCCTAAATTATACGCCATGCACTGATTACAAATGCATGGACGTGCACATAAATCTTTGTCCATAATAACGTCATTAACTTTGTATCCCAACAATACCTTAGTAAAATTTTCATTGTGATAAACTTTTGTTTTACAAAACATTGTGATAACCTGATATAATTATTAGTTTTTTTTTACAAGAACAAGTTTACTGCACTTCATTTATGATAATAGATTCAATACATGTTGAGAAGTGATAATAATTACGGAAATTAGCTTTCGACGGAGCTGCCCTAACTCATGAGCAGCATTGATGAGAAACAATATTTTTTTTGGTTACATGATGAGAAGCATTAAAGTAAGAAAGATTTCCTGTACCAAAATAAATAAATTAATAAAGTAAAAAAGATTTCTTCTGTGCATACGCAAAATCGACATGTTTCGATTTCAATACAGTTGGTCATTGAACTAATTTCTAATAGATGAGTTATTATTTGATAAAAACCATTAAATGCTATTTAGAAAACTATATGGAATAAATATCATTTAATATCATTTACTAAAATACTCAGTAAAATAACTTTTAAAACGATTTAGAGTTTACTAAAATTCTACTGTATTTAGAAAATTGATGAATAAATATCATTTTATATTTTGTGCAAAAGTATGGTTCATAGTCGACACAGAAGAATCACTTTAAATTTACTCAAAAAAAGAAAAGAAAAGAAGAATCACTTTAATGTCTACCAGTCGATTCAAAAGGTACATGATAACCTAATACTCATTAACATGGTAATGATTCTGAAAAGGGATGTTGCTGATCCGAAGAATTTGTGAAAAAAGGAGAAAATATTAACCGTCAGATTAATTAGTTTGAGCGACTGATGTCAGCGGATTTTGACTCGTGTCTGTATATATAATATTTATTCTTGTAAAAAAAATTATAGCTCATAACAATGAACATTTAATTAATTTATTAGCTGAGAAAACAAAGGTACCGAAACTTTTCAATTTGTCAATGTGTTGTAGAAGCTCCATTAAAGTAAATGTAGAGTCTTACATGTAAGTTTTAGAGAAGGAGACACAATCTCATTTCACTATCATGATAGGACATAAATTTCAACAAGGACACATATATAGAGTTACTAGTAAGAAACAAACCAAACACCTTTTTATCTGCACAAATCACTCCATCTAATTGGAGTCATTTTAGTGGAAAAGGTACTTAATTAGGTTCGATAATTATATTACTTTCTGCATAAATTGATTGATGATTTTTTTTTTTAGGATAAACCGATTATTTTGGTAGTGAGGATAAATTGATTGATGATATACATTTCGTTTTTAGTTATGATTTTAAATATAAAAAAATGCTAACTTTGTGTTAAGAACATATGTTAAGAACCTAAAATGGAATTTATCTTTAAAATTGTGCCAATTTAATTATTAAAAAGTTGAAAATTAGTGGTTTTCATTAAATATTTATCATTTATGGAATCCGTTCGCATGACCCTTTAAATAATCTATTATTTTTGTGTCAATAATTACCAAAAAAAAAAAGTAGCCACTAAATTTTTTATAGCAATTCACCTTGACTTTTTTCCCCATGAATTATCAATGTTTTAATCAAAGGGATGTGACTCCAAAATAATGGTAAAGTGTCACTCCAAATTATATTAAGGTGGTTTTAATTTATTGAAAGGAAAAAAGAAAGCAAAATAAAGTCAAGTTGTAATGATAAAAGTATACATCAAGTGAGTCCATTAGTCCGACATGGGCATTTATATATTTAAGTCTAAGATGCTAAAAGGAAAATAAATATTTATACACACACAAAATTGTATAATATTTTTACACTTTATTCAATTGGAAAAGAAAAATAAAATAAGTTAAAGAGGTTTTCTATAGTGGATTTATATTTTATTATCTACTAAAGGAAATGGTAATTTTTTTATGTCAAAATATCATTAAAGAAAAACTTGCCAAAGGAAACCTATAGGTCTAAATATTTAAATTAATACATGAATTAATTCTTATATAAGAAGACAATAAGGTGGGGCTGAAAATGAGAGTCATGGAAAATTTGGGATATAAGAAAAAAAACCTATTTTGGCATAGCTAGCTTTTTTTAATTTTTTTTTGAAAACAACAGTTCATAATAATAGATGCAAAAGGGTATACAAATGTGTGAAATATATTAAGTAAGTTCATAGACTAGGTAGAATTAAAATCACTACTACTAATTCCTTCAATGTACTCTAGATCATAAACTCTATCTATGATGGCTTATAATAGGAAGGGAAAGAATGAAGCTCTTTATTCATCAAAAAGATTTTATATCAATTTTAGGCAATTGATTCATTGGTCACTCACCTGAGATTAATACCTACTTGATGATTTTTCAGGACAGTGGGCTCTTAATTTCATATAAATAAAGCATCTATATTATTGTGTAGATATATAGATATTGGTCCCTAGCTAGCTATATAGTATAGTACATGTACATAATTCATAACTGCAGCAATAAGAGATGCATCGTGCATGTGACAGTTTTTGCAGTACTCACCAGAAAGCCACAGCATCTTCTCTTTTCAACTCATTGCAGTAAAAATATGTAATTCGTACCATATTAATTTTTGTCTTCAGCAATAATTGACTGTTATAATCAGAATTTGTTAAACCTACCCCTAGCTTTTTCTCATAACATGTTTCAATTGAGTTATTTGAGCTTGTCTATGAACATAAACACAAGTGATAATGTTTGAGAGAGTTTATGCAAACCGTTTATGACATGTTAGAGATAGCTTATACAAAAACAATAATATGAAAAATGCTGATCCTATAAACACTTGATTAAATTGTTTATCTAAACAGAGATTAACTTTGTCACTTACCACTTAATATATATAGTATTTAACTCTATTAATTAAATATTGAAAAACCAATCAATTACTCATCCATAGCAAAGTTAAAGTGTGTACTAAATGATTACATGTGATGTGCCAACAAAACAAGAAATCATAAAACCACGATCAGATTAATAAATAAACTAAATTTAAACTAGCTTTAAAAACAGCATAGCAATTGATATATTAGAATGTCTATGTGAATATATAAGCTGGTAAATATTTCTTTTCAAACCCTAACATGATCTTATGAAAATCACACCACGTACACCATCAAAACTCCAAAATCGATTGAACTTGATATACTAAAGTAATCAAACTTTTTTTTTTAAGAAACCAAAGTAATCAAACTTGTGCTTAATTGCGTGTTTTGCAAATGGACATACCATAACAAATAACATATATAATACATTTATATATGTATATATAATATATAATTTTGCAAATTAAGTAACCATTACCAAAGCTAATATAGTACTAGTAATTATAATAACCAAAAGAAAAATTAAGAAGCTAGCATCAGATCATACACTTTTAATTACTTGATCAATCCTCAGGAATGTTGACTGCTTGAGTCATGTCCATCATCTCCTCCTCCACCTCCGCCGTGATGTTGTCCAGACGAATCTGACATACCATTCGTCGAAATCTGCCTATAGGCATTCATAGCCGAAAGCATACTCAAATTGCTTTCGGCTAATATACCACCACCTCCACCGCCACCGCCGACGATTCCTGAACCTAGTTGACTTCCAGGCATAAGATTCATTGGAGATGCAGCAAAATTCATGAAATGAAATCCATTAGGAGATGACATAGCTCCTCTATACAAACCATTATTCCCAACAGAAGGAATTGCCCAAATTGGATCATTTCCATTACTACCACCAACATTAACACCTTGGTTCCCATTACCAGTTACCATCCAAAACGCTGCCGTATTTGAAGCATGGCTTGAAGGAAGTGACCCTACATTTGATTGTAACAAATAACTTCCCATATTTTGTGATAATAATTCTTGCTCCGACCTTCTTTTTCTCCCTATGCTTCCATCTGAATCTGAACCTAGCAATTCAAATCCTCCGCCACCACCACCTACAGAGGCGGTGGCAGCGGCGTTTTCTTCCCGGAGCTCTTGTTTTGCTTGTAGAATAGCATTTTGCACGTTGTTGAAATTCAACATTGCTGATAAAGAAGAAGGATTTTCCAACATGTTAGAGTTACTACTCCTTCTAGAATCATCAGCTACAACGTTCATGTTCATGTTCATGTTCATAGTTCTGTCCCATTCAGCCCGGTTTCTAAGCTGAGCCGCCGCGGAGGAGAACGAGCTAGGGTTAAAGTAGTTACCTCGAAAATAGTGAGACGGCGCAGACATGGTTGAGCCTGAACTTCTAAGAGATATATTAAGTGAAGTGAAGTTGGCCGGAATTGTTCCTGTTCCGGTGGCGGCGATGACGGCTGGCTCTGCCTGTTGAAGCAGCCACTCAATCGTCTCACCGTCTGATTTGTGTCCCAGCTCACGAGTGAGCTGGAACACTCTGGCGGCACAGGCCGCCGGCATACGGATCCGGCGGCCTCGTCCGTCTACCTTTGTGTGCCGGTCCTTCGTCGAAGCGCGCTTAGGCGGAGGTTTTTTCTGCTGGTCTGATGAAATTATGGCAGTACAACCATCGTTTCCGGTGGTTGTACAAGTTTGTTCTTCGGAGACATCTAGGACGTTGTTGTCTTTTTTCTCTAAAAGCTGAAGAGGGAAATTGGGTCTGCTTCGGATTCCATTACTTTGATGATGATCACCTTCCAATTCCATGATCGTGCTATTTCATATAACTAATTTCTCTCTCTATAATAACCACTGAAAAAAAAAATGGTGGGGTTTATTTTTGTTGTATAAAAAAACGTTTTTTTTTCTCACTGTGACGAAATGTTTTTCTTTTTTTGCTATGTTGTGTGTGGGGAAGTGAGAGATGAGGTGAGGTGACACACAAATTCTATCGGTTAGTGGGCAAGTGGGTCTATCTTTTTCTGAGATTGTGTGTTTTTGTGGAGCATGGAATTCCTTTCAGATGGGAGCTCTTGGAGCTGAGTTGTTCTCTATGCTGCAGAGATAGAGAGAGAAAGAGAGAGATTGATAGGTAGAGAGAGAATGGAAATGAATGATAGAGGATAAGGGAGAGGAGGGCAAGCTTTAAGCAACAAATATAATGAGTGGGAATAATAAGGGGGTTTTTGTGAAAAAATTTAAACACTTGATTTTTCTTTCTTTTTGTTGTTTTTTTCATATGGGATATGGAATCATTTTTGCTAGTCTTCTCTCGTTTTATGACTTCTTTCTTATTTTCAACCATCTTAAAATAAATGGCTATACTATTTTGCATCTTGTAACACATCGCAATCAAGTTCTTTGACTTTCGGTATGCTTGATATATGCTCACATCTTCAGTAATTTGAGTTTGATATGAAACTAATCCATGAATTAAGAGTGAGACATTTGTTTTATCATATATAGGCTGAATTACCTTTTAAATAGACGACACCAAAAGCGGTGCAAACCATGTTAAAACATGAACGTGGTAACATTTTTTTTACAATTAAGTGTAAATATTTCAAAATAGAAATTTGTTCCTATTATAAGTAGTACTCCATATGATATTCTTGTGCTAGCAAGATATTCATTTATGTCTACTATGAATGGTCGTAAGGGGTACATGATCTTTGAAGCTTGACCTTAAAAAAGCTAGTTAGTGATATGAGTTCTTCCTCGGATAGATCGGCATTAATCTTCAATAGTTCTTGAAGAAACTTGATGCAACATGGACTTTGTTCGGCCGTTTCCTTTCCGGCTTGTTTTGATTTCAGCAACTCTTGTCGCTTGAGCTCTACTTCTTGCTGAAATTCAAGGTACCCCGACTCTTTCTCCAACTTCTCCACAAAAGAACTAGTCACCTTAACCTTCTTTAACAATGTTATCAACTGCTCCAAATTATGTTCTTCAATTACCTCTTTAGTTACCATTGATTGGTTGCTTTTGGTTGATTCCATGATTACCTATTTCACACAGCAATTACAAGTTCGAGAAAAATTCCTAACAAGAATAATTTTGCGCTTGATTTTAAATTTAAATTAGGTTTGGGGTTATCTCTTATGTTATTACTTGACTCTATTATTTCCTAAATGCAGACTCGATCTAAATTACTACTATAGTTAATACCTAATATTATTATTAATTAAACATATGATTCTATGACTATTATTAGATGTTAATCCTAATGCAAAATTAAATGACTGACTCTAATTGTTAATTAACCTAATGCTAGCTAGACTCGACCTAATTTAGATATTATAGCAACCGTTATTTTTACTACGACTCCCTAAAATGCAATGTGAAATAATTAAAAACCTATACTAAGACTCTAAAACTAAAAATAAAAATAAACGAATGGGATTAATTCCTAAATGGGAAAAACAAAAAGAAAAGAAAAATGGTTAGTAACGACTAAATGGAAATAATAACTAAATGCAAAACAAACAAAAAAATGTGTTAGTAACGACTAAAATAAATAAACTAAACGATAAACTAGACTCTAAAAAAAATAACTCAACTAGGACTAAATATTTTTGGTATTTTTAAATTTTTTTAATTTGTTTTTGGTATTTTTGAATTTTTTTGAAAACAGAAAAATAAAATGCGGAAAAATAAATGACTGAAAAATAAAGATAAATAAAAATAAGTAATTGAAATTGTTTAATCGAAAATATCAACAATCTCCGGCAGTGGTGCCAAAAACTTGATGGTCAGATATGACAAGTGTATCAAATCGTTTAGCAAGTAATAAAGTGAAAAGTAGAGTATCGTATCCATAGAGATTGTCGTTTCGTCCAAACAACTCGCGTTACTTATTTTTGTAAGTTTTGACGATATAAAATATAAGGGTTAAGGAGTTGCAATTTTTATCTGTTTGCAACATAGCAAGTTTACCTATTTTGGTTGCAAAAAAGTAAGTAGCGGTTAGGATTCTTCGAATCCCCTCTATTTATATTGTTGGATATTAAATAACAGTAATGTCGAGTTTATTTATCTTAGGTAGACTATACAAGTGATGAGGTTGTTGGGATGTTTCTAACCTAATTGGTTTATTCCTCCGATGGCTAACTGCACAATCTGATCGCACGATGATCCTTACGTGCGGGGTCTTGCTAATTCAAAGTTAATTGAAACATAAACTTAAATTGGCTTTCCAGTTTTTCCCAAGGCAATGAAGGCCAGGGTTCCATTGGGTCTTCCCATCTATGAATTTTAGGACACTCATAGCACATCCTCTTTACGTTGTTAGTAGTTCTACGAACGAGCATCCCTAATCTACGTCTACTTTACTAAGGGTTTCAAGAGAATGGATCGATAAAGGTTTATGCCCCAGATACGCTTGTTTCCCTAATTACTAATCAGTTACATCCTAGGTTCAGCAGAGTTACTACTCAGTCTTAGTAATGTCACCTCTTAAGTACTTACTACTAGGGTCAACAATCTTTCAGTATCTTTCGCTAGTTAATAATCACTTACTTCCTATACGATAGTTACTAGTATAATGTTATAAATATCAAGATATAAGCAGCAAGATAGTAATAACAATGTTAGGCCCTGTTACAACCTAACTACATAATCTAGGGCTACGCTTGTTTACCTTGGTTTTTGGTAAACAACCGCTGGTTTCCAAAATGGTTTACTTGCAAAATCAACTAGTAAATCTTAGGACATATTGCACTTATGTTTTCCAGAAAATATGAATGTTCTTCATGTAAAATATGAATGTAACCATCATAATCAATAAGCATCGAATTCGTTGAAGTAAATTGCTAGAAAGAATAAGTAAATTGCAAGGAATTTAAAGAGATAAACTTAAATTGCATAAATTGAATGTAAATTGGTACACAGATTTATACATTTATAACTTGTTACTAGTTTCTCCTTGAATGCGGATAGTTTGAGTGTGTAAGTTTTGTGTGTGATTGAATTGTGACTCGTTTTTCCTATGAAAAACTATTAATTATACTCGTTTTTCCTATAACTGCTAATAACTACTCCAGACATCTTTTGAATTTCAAATGACATCTCTCGACAGTAACTGTTGTCTGGCTTGTAAATCCGGCACCAACTTTCTCTTCGACATCTTGCTTGCTTGTCGAAGTTTCACCATCAAACAGCAAAATCTCTTTAAGTCCATAAACTCGATCCAGCTTGTGAGTCGAACTCATTTAGTTCTTTTCAAAACCTAAGTCAAACTTAATTGACTGCATTTATTATAGCCTGTCAAAAATACAGGCTAAGCTCCTTTGAAATAAATTAATAAATCAGGAACTTAACAGCGAACAAAAGAATAAATAAAATAAACGACATATTACATTAAATAAATATCAAACAAAAATAAATAGAGGTTTATCTTAGAACTGTAACCTAAAAATATTTAGTTACACATCGTAAGTAAAAACAAATTACTAAAGATAAAAACTTACCCTAGAAAATCAAGGAGAAGATAGAAACTCTCTCGAAGCTCCAAAGTAGCCTTTCTCTTGAACTGCCATAGTTCTAAACGAGAATTTATGAATGAGGAAGGCTAGTATTTATAGTGAGAGTTTCAACCTAAGTTTGGGCTAAAAGTGCGGGATTTACCCAACACGGAAGCAGGAAAAGACTGTTGTGCCCCGCATTTTTACATGCACGGGGCGCATGACAGATGCACGGGGAGCACGTGAGTGCACCCCAATGCATGCCATAGGTGCATGGATGATGCACTAGGCGCATGGGTTGTTAAATCCATGCCCTAAGAATTTTTCCATGCCCTAGGCGCATGGTATCTATTTCTTGGGCCTAATTCTCCGATTTTCCGTTGTTTCAGGTCTTCGTCTTCTAATAACTTGCCTCGGAACTTTGTGAACAAAATTCCTTCCATTTGTAAGTCTCTCGATGCCTCTTGAATCTTCATTCTTGGTCTTCCCAAAGTCTTCATAACTCTTCAGATGTTCTTGATTTGCCGATTTGCATGATTTCTTCGTGAATTACTTCAAAAACCCCCTAAAATTGCTATGTATCGGCAAAACTAGAATTGGAGACTCAAATATAAAAAACATTACAAAAGTACCGAAATCATAGACAATTGTTCTAATACTCCTCCTTTTGCTGCTAAATCCTACTGAAAATAACTGAAAAACATGTTAAGAATATCGTAACATGACATGTCATCAATGACATTAATATGATGATTTGGGTGTCTTTGGGGTTGATTTAGAGGCTCGAAAGAGCTTAAAATGGTGAAAATTGTATTTTTCTGGAAAAGCTTATTTTTGAGTCTAAGGCTGTCAAAATCGTATCACGATTTCGCTTGCAGAAACGAAGTGTTTTCTGGACACAAAATCGTGACACGATTCTGTGAAACTAATTTCTTCATATTACACTATTTTAAACCCTTTTTGGCTATCTAGAATCGTGTAGGCTTGCTATAACATCAAAGTAGGACTTGTAGGGATAATAATTATGTGTAGGAGAATGTAATGGTTAGTAATGAACCTTGAAAAATATTAAAATAGACGGAATTTGGAAATTATTGATTTATGCCAATCTAACTTGAAAATGATTATGTGTTAATGATAGGATGACGAATGATGGTTATTTTAGTACGATATGTAAACTTGAAATGTGGATTAACTAGGCATAACTAATTAATCATCTAATATGTTATCCTTCCTAAATGAAGAGTCGTTGGTGTGATAATTATGATGAATGCAATATGATGATCAATTTGATGATGGTCAGTTGTTGATGTATGGATTCTATTGATTTGATGATGCTTTGGTTTGTTTATATTATGTGAGGGAGTGAATCATGTAATGATAAATTAATTGGTGTTGTGCATTGTCGAGTCTATACTTGAAGTCCATGCATTCATAGTCTTTTAATCACAAAGATGAGTAATCACGAAGATAAGGGATCACTCGGTAACAAACCTCTGATATCCAAAATGGTACCACATGCATGTAGAGTCATATCTAGAACATTGCATGCATATGAATTGATATGAGAGTCATATATTCAAGTATGTGATTATATGTGATAACGTGTACATGAGTATGTGAATACTTGGTGATATTTGTGCACTTGTGATGATGGTGTTGAATTGTGAATAATGTGAATTGATTTGGTGATAAGGTGATGGTGTAAAGACTTGATATATCTTGAATTTAAGATGTGATTTGATAAGCCTAATTGTATAAGAATATTATCTGAGATATTGAATTGTTGATTATATGATAATTGTTGCTTCTAATCTATTCTTATGTTCATGACTTTCTATGTTGAGTACTTCTCCCCCTTTTTCGAGTTTCTGGTTATGCCATTCTATTGGATGGTGTAGACGTGCAGGATTGAGGACGCGTGATCGTGTGAGTACTCAGTGATAGCTTGAAGCTTCCTCTCTTTTTTCTTGCTTTTAGAGTCTAGTTGTAGGCACTAATTTAGGACTTTGCAGGATCTCTGTTTATTTTACTTTGAGAAACCATGATGTGTACGATGATATACCTTGAGATGTTTCTTTATTTTATAAATTCGCTGCAACTGTTTTATGAATTTTGAAAATGAATCATATCTATTTTGGATTATTTAAGGCGTAGCACCTTGAACCTTGTATTTATCTCTGATTTATTATTAAATAATGCAAGTGAGGTTTGAGGGTGTTACACAAGGTCTCATGTTTCCTACTATTCTCATTTGATGTGTTTTGGCCCTAGAAATTCCTCCAGTAGACTCTATGAAACAGTAATCACAAGTGACTCTCCAAGTATTTTTCAACTCCTTTACACTATTATATTTCCATCCTATATCAGAAGAGGTGGTTTATATAGCTTAATAGAGGACTCAACTGATTATGCATTAGATTGAGCATGATGATGATGGTTGAGTTGCCATGGCCATTGGAAAGGAATAGGTCAACAGGTAGGGTTTACTCAAAAGCTAAAAACTAAACCAAAGAAGAGTTGCAGAAATAAAATAATAAACATGAATAGAGTTGCAGAAAAAGAAAGAGGAAGAAGGGACAAGAAAAGAAAGAAAGCAAAGAAGAAAAGAAAAGGGAAAAGAAACTGACGTAAAAGAGAAGAACAAAAACAGAGTTGATGGATGATGATTTTTGTTCTCTGTCACAAGAAGGAATAAGAAAAGAGGAAATATGTGTAGCCCCCTTGAAGGAAGGAAAAAGAGAAGAGGAAATTTGAAAATGTTTCAATGTTTGATTGCAAAAGTGAATATAGAGAGAGAGAGAGAGGCTGTTGTAGATATGGAAAATTTAGGGTTTCGCAAATTACAAAATAGCCCTTAAAATGGTTTAAAATTTTGGGCAAAAACATCTTCCTGCGTACTCTTTCTATAGCAGACACGTTAACCTCATCTCCGCCGCACTGCTCCGGCCAAACGCGTCCGCTATTAATTGCATCATTCATCAGACACGTGCAGGCGCAGCCAGAAGCGCTTGGATTGAAAAAACCGTTATGCGCCACGATAGCGGGCGGCGCAGCCGCTATTGACAACTATGTGAGAAAGAACCCCTATAATTCCCTTTGGAGGTGAAAAGCCTTCATTTCATTTTAGTCATTGATCCACCACCAAGACCCTTGAGAGAAACCAATCTTAAAAGTCATATAATACCCTAACAATCTTAGCCTCACACTCTAGAAAAGTTCTTAGAAAAAGTGTTTGATCTGAAGAAGATGTAGAGAGAAAGGGTTTGCAGATTTCAGAGTCTTTTTGCAAATTGATTCAATTACTAAGAAAATATGTGAGTAGGAGTATATATAGGTGTGAATGAAAATAGTTGATTTTATTCACAAAACAACGAGATTAAATGGAATCATAAAAAGCATGATACGATTCAAATAGTGTTAAATGAGAGAATATAGAGAGCATGAAGATTGATATGAATCACAAGAACAATGAATCTGGAGAGCATGAGGTTTGATATGATTCAAAGAACACTTATACATATCAACTAAGCCAAAATCATATTACAGAGGGCTCAATTGAATTCATTCAAAAACTTCAAGGAAAACTCTGAATCGTATCAAATATAATCAAAAGACCAATGGAACCCAAGACAAGGAATGATACGATTCGTAAATGTTTGGTAACACTTTGAATCGAATCAAACACTCACAAAAGCATAATTTTGAAAGAAAATAATTTACTACAAAGAAACTCCAAAACATAGAACACTATTACATATGACTTTATATCATGGATCGACTGAGGTGCTTTCACAATTGAGCTAATTAATCAAAGGCAGCGAAACATAAAACATCGTCTAAATAAAAATATCATCAAATCCTAAACTAAATTATTGAAGGAGCAACTATATTCCCTCCTTTTTAATGATGTCAACTAAATGTTGATGATATTGACTTTGCACTTTGATTCCCCTGAAACTTAACATACAAGCAATCCAGACATAGCATATACAAACATAATGAAATCGAAACACACACACAAGGTGCATACCAATCAATCATAATACTAACAAAACTAACAAATATAGACATAACACAACATCATAGAATAATGTAGCAAACATAACACAAACTTAACACAAGATGACAAACCTAATTTTCCCCATTTGAAAACTTCAAAAAGTGAGTGTACCAGTCAAAATGCAAACAAACAAAAAATATTACAACGCAAAGTGAGTACAAAGCACAATGTTATAGTGAAAATAAAATTACGTGAAAATAAAAACATCACTGAGCATGATTAGCATCATCCAGATTTGGTGGAGCATTTGGTTTAGGGGTGGAAAAGTCACCATGGTTGAGGGATGGGAAGTATTGTGAAGGGGACATGTTGAAAGTTGTGGATTTTTCCCACCTTTGAATAGATGCCCTCATCTCCCTAAATTGAGGGTCATGAGCATCAAGTTGCTGATCCATATGTAGTCTCATACTTTTCAACTCATTCATCACATCATTCAGAGTAACGCTAGGTGAAGGTGGCTCATAATCAGAGCACCCTTATCTTCTTCATTATCAGCATCCTCCTTATTCATATCACTCCCAGCTTCCAATTCAGCTTCTTCTTGTAGATTGTACTGATAAATAGCTTCAACTTGACTTGGAGAATTTCCTTTTGCCAAACAAACATGATCATAGAACCAAGAACTCATCCTATCATCATAGTACTAGTTTCCATTCCAAACTTTGTAGTAGTGCATCCTACCTACAACTCTATCATCCAAACCGCTTTCATCATGAGGTGTGGTGAGTGAGACTAGCTATATACTTAATTGGCCCAGAGAACTTAGGAAACAAATGAACATTGGCTAGTTGATTTTGATCTTGTTTTTTAGCATCCACATCACCTGGATGCTAAAAAAGAGATATACCATCATCTTGTCTCTCAGCATTACAGTAAAAAGCCTTAACTTGTTGTTCTTCATAAGTGTCCTTAAACCTAAGAAAAGTTACCATCTTTTGAAATTCATGCAAACTAAAAAAAATCAAAACCCAATTTTCTCACTACATGCAAATCATAATAAAATTTATCACCAACTTTCTTAGTGTATAATTCTTCCATGTACCTGTGAAAAATTTTCATCACTGAGAAAATCTTAAACATGAATTCACTAAATCAATTGTAGATGTATTCACTTTGCCCTTTTCTCCTTTCTTGCCAGCAACTTTCAATCTCAATTTACGGGCCATGATTATGAGAGTTTGTGAAGGATTTGAGTGGTTGAAAGTGGTATAGAGATGAATATGTGTTGTGGTGAGGTTTTAGAGGTTATGTATTCATAACTAAAGGATGAGGAAGTGGGAAAGGTTTTTTCGTTTTTTTCAATGGAATGACACAATGCAAAGTTTTGTTTCAAATCTAGCCCACTTGATACAATTCACCTTTGAAATGAATCAATTCAAAGCATATGATTCAAACGTTTTATTGAATTTGTTTGAATTGATTCAAACTAAAAAAAAAGTGAAAAATATTAATTTTCGATGAAATTATTTAAAAGGTGATTTAGGATTCAATATCAAATGAGTATGCAATAATTATTTTGATTTATGCAACAAATTGTTTGGATTAAATTAAGACATGTGTGTGATGGTGTACATAAAATGTATCAAGACATGATTTTATTGAGAACCCAATTAACGCACAAGTACACAATCGCAATTGTACACAAGTAAGCATACAATATATAGCACGGTAACAAAAGATATCATGCAACAAGGGATACACAGTTAACAATATATCGTGCACAAAATCACAATTTTAACATGAGTAAAAATACAAACATTTAAATTAAAACCACAGTTCTAAACAAAAGATTGAGTGATAAGAAGTGTGTTTTCCATAGCATGCAAAACACATTTGACACAAAATGAAATTTTTTTACCTATAACTATATACTTACTCCCTTATTCAAGTGCTTCCAAGAACGAAAATCAAGGAGTGGTCTATCGTGGCAATCCAAACATGATAAGGCAATGGTGAGGTTCATTGTTTGACGTCCTCGTATACACCTTTAACACACTTTTGTTCGTAATATCCTCACAATATTAGGATATTATTGTGGAGTGTCGTTCTCGACTTGACTCATGATAAACGTACCTATAGCACAATAAAAAACAAACCAACCTTTCCTAACCTGTGGAAGTGAAAAACAAAAGATATCCAAATTGAAGAGCCATCTTAAGATGTGTCCCCTAATTCCAATTATAAAGGATTAGTGGGTACACCTACATTTGAGTGCCTAGAACAAACCAAGAAGAAACTTTTATGGTTGTAAGGCACTTTTTGCACTAATCAATTTGAAGCCTATAGGCCCCCAACCATAGTTGAGTCTTTGGATTTTTTATACAATCTATGTTTCTGGGCACCCACATCATTACACCCTTGGGAACTTCAACTATTCTAATGTGACAATGAGGTGTGGTATGACCAAGTCTTTTATAATAGTGACACCTAATGTTGTGCTTATTAGAATTTCTATTGTCATTTTTGTTAACATAAGAGTATCATTTATAATGCCTCTTAAGAGAGGTCCTTATGACTTTTGACTTCATAGTAAATACCATTTCATTCTTAGAGAATTGTTCTAGTTTGAGAGTTAGAGGTTTAATCTCTTCATGTAAACTAGGACAAGTTTCATAACTCGCAAAATCCATCATATTTGAGTCATACTAGGGTGGATTTTGCTTAGGTGACTCAATATAAGACATTACAATTTTCTCATTTATTAGAGATGCATGGCCATCTTTCAGACATTCAGAATCATTTTTAAGTTGTGAAAGCTCGACTTCCAATTTTAAAATATCTTTCTTTTGGAAAATCAATTTCTCAAAATCTTTCATAGCGTCACCATACATATCTACTAGATCTTGTTGTAATTCTTCAAATGAAGGATTAGATTCGGAGTCGGAATAAATTACTTCATTTTGCTTTTTCATGTGACCCATGAAGCACAAGTGTGCAACTTCATCATTCTCGAATTCAGTAAGTATGAATGTCATGTCATCATCCTCCCAAGAAATATATGCCCCTCTTCATCTTAACCTTCAAGAGGAGTTAGATTTTCCTTTAACTTTAGCTAGCTTCGGACATTCACTCTTGTAGTGACCGATTTTTCTATATCCATAGCAATATACAACTTTCTCATATTTCTTCGATTCTTTTACCTTGAATGATGCCTTTCTAAAGTTGATCCATTTCTTGTCACTATGTTTCAGCCCATTTATTTCAATGTAGTGATTGTGTCTTCTTATGAATAGCCTCATTTCTTCTTCGTTAAGTGAATCTTCATAAGAGTTACTTTCTTCTTGAAAAGAAGAACTTGCAACAGACGAGGAGTCTTTTAACACAATGGAATTATTCTCCCTTTTATTGATATCTTCCTCAATAGCTTTCAACTTTAGGATCTCATGCTCATGCTCTATGAGCTTGCCAAAAAGAGTACTGATTCCAATATTATTGAGGTTTTGAGATTCTTTAATGGCGGTGACTTTGGGCTGCCATTCCCTAACTATGCATCTTAAAACCTTATTAGTACAATCTTGGTTTGATATGTTTTTTCCTATGTTTTTTAATTTTTTAACAATGTGAGTGAATCTCATTTGCTTGGAGGATATAGTTTCACCATCCTCCATGTGAAATAACTCATATTGTTGGATGAGGGTATTTCCTTTTGATTGCTCAATGTCCTCGGTACCCTCATGGAAGGTTTCCAAGGCGTCCAACATTTCTTTAGTGGTCTTGCATTGTGAGACTGAATGATACTTGTTTACGCCAAGGGATAAAATGAGTATATCCCTTGCTCTCTAATCGTATTGGACCTTTTTCCTATCATCATCCGTCCAATCGGCTTTAGGCTTGTCTATGAAAACACTGTCTTTGTGATGGTTGAAACCTCCCATAAACAACGATGTCCCAGAAATCCATATCGACCCATTGAATGTGAACATTCATGCACTCTTTCCAATAGTCATAATTTCCATCGTAAAAGATATGAGCTATATTATAGGCCCCTTTAGGCTCTTTGTTCGTCGTATCGGCTCTTTCAGTGGTTAACTGTTAGTGAAAAGACCAGGCTCTAGATTCCACTTGCTATTTTATATGACGAATACAAGAGATATTTAGAGAGGGGGGGGG
>Ga0228711_1000450_pt1 | contig 49727 bp, 25 predicted proteins | sample MedpolnodulmetaG_2_FD_177996 | JGI IMG/M metagenome (GOLD analysis project Ga0228711, IMG submission 177996) | Root nodule microbial communities from Medicago polymorpha collected in Santa Monica, California, United States - brown nodules | ecosystem: Host-associated > Plants > Roots > Nodule...
CCCCCCCATGCCACAATCATCTACAATACATCAATCTCAACCAGTGCCTTCCACATCACATTACTCTAGCCCAGTAAATCAACCAACATTTTTCATGGCTCACAAGAAACAAAGGGGAGCATTCATCTTGAAGAAGGCAACAGATTCATTCAATTATAGCATTACTCCTTGACTTCAAGATCAAAGACATGCCCCACAGTTATGAACTTTAAATGGTATCCACCCTATCAATGACATCCAAGGCCTTCATTCGGTCAATATCAAAGTCGATGACAGGAACAGAAGGTAGCCGCCTTGTAGAGAATATATCGTTTTTAGTTTCACTGATAGGGGAATGATTACTACTCTTGCTTAGCCTATGGTGTTTGCTCAACCTAGTCTTGGCAGTTGCAAATTCCTGGCTCTTACTGATGCCTGGCGTTAGTTTCCTCTTACCAACGTCTCGAAGCATTTGTTGATCTTCGATTGTTAACAAGGGGGAAGTAGAGCCGCCTTTTTGTGTAAACAGCTGCGCCGTCTTCTGGCTTGGAGAACGAATTGGAGATTTGACCGGAGACCTTATTCCTCCATTAACAATTCTTACTTGGCTGACTAGGTGATGTAACCAGACAACCAATTCAAGTATATACACTTCTGTTTTATCTTTATCAGCATGGTGTAGTGTTTCGATTCTCAACAAGTCCGACTGGCCCGCAGGTTTACGGTTGACATCAGACCTATAGAAACTTGACTTAGAAAAATGAAAGTAGAACATAAACATGGAGGAAAGAAATCTAAAATTATGACCTCTTACCCTGTATTTGCCCATTCTCCAACCCATCCAAAGCCATGATGAGCTCTGAATAAATGCAATTGAAACAGAGATAATTAAATTTGAGAACAGAACATATAGAAGTTAAAGGTAATTAAGTAATAAAATAGAACACATGAAAGCCAAGAACAATATGGATAAACCAAATACGAAAGAAATGGCCCATAAACAAAACAACCTGATTTACTCTTTGTGAACAGAGTGATGGGCATTGCTATTTATGAACCATAATGAAAAGCAGATTTAAATAATTTGCATTCACCATAGAGTACTAGGAATTATAGGAATTTCTGAGCAAGGGATAGCAAATATATATACTTCGTTGTGTTGGTAGCAATAGGAACAAGCCATTGCAATGTTTTCTCCATTTCAGCTTTGATTTGTGGGACAGTAAGCTGCAAAAAGCAAAAAATGTTTCATCATTTCAGATTTGGGATTTAAAATTTGGTCATAATCAAATTAGGCAATGAGGCACAAGCTCAGCAGAACTGCTTTGACAGAAACAAAACTCATTAAAAGATTAAATTCACAAAGTCATTAACAAGTATGATTGAATTAGGAATAAAACTTTGTTGTCAATAAAAGGGGGAAAAGGATATTAATTCAAATCTATTAATCGGTATACGAATTTGAGAAAATGACGTATTTTATATAATTCAGATCTTGCTTGGAAGAAAGTTCAGCCTTGAAAAGATTAAAATGCCATTTAGATTTAATCTTTCTAAATGAAAAATACAAGGGGGGCATGCTAATTAGTAACTATTGCAAGCTATTCGTGAATTTATAGCATGCATACCCAGCTAAAAGAAATGGGATACACACCTCTTCTTTAACCTGAAATGACTGTAACCTTGAGCGCAAAGCTGATTTTACATTTGGCGGCAGCCCTTGATATAAAGCATCCCTAGTATTAGGAGGCACAGAACCTGATCGAGACACCTGATTAAATTAAAATGTCAACACTCATTGCTACCTTCCCATCGCTATATTATATTTCAAATGCAATAACACCGCTATTGTGACTAGCATTGTTCTTTGAAAATATGGAGGAAAAAAAAAACTTCTCTTTTTACAACAGACCATTTTCTTGGAGTGAAAATAACATCAGCTATGAAATAAAATAGATGCAAAAACTATCAACTGCAATTTTTAAAGCTATAATTGTTCTAAATTGTGTTACTTTTTTCTTGATAAGTCATAATAGTGATGTCAGAATCAGGATGGGCAGTGCGCCCAAGATGAAGTCAGCCAAAAATTGAAACGCTAGTACTGCAATGCCATTTTAGAAAGTGGAACTAAATGGAAATAAGTCGTGAAAATGAAGAAATAAGTCGTGAAAATGAAGATGGCAACTAAATGAATTCTACAAAGGGGCGGTCAGTGTGTAAATTATGATCTTATTTATGCAACATAACTTAAGTAAGATCTTTAACTAACCAGAGCATCAATTTGAGTGATAATGTTTGCATAATGCAAAGCAAGACCAGCAGTCCCCAACGTGCTATGAGAATCTTTCACTTGCTTATATGTATCTGCGAGGTTAAACAGGAAAACAAGCATAAAAGACAAATCCTGTTTAATGTGCCATTTCAACAACCCCAAAGGAGAGTCTATATCTTGTTGAGAAAGAGAAAGGAACCACAAATAAATTGAGTGGGACTAAAGTACAAAAAGGGCATAGAAAGGCTAACTGATCAGAAAATTCATTTGCATAAAACAAATACATGATAATTATTAAATACCAATATAAGAGGAAATACTAATTTTGTTAGGTTTATGACCATAACTTCAGATAAAGCACATGACCTATGTAGTTATAATAATATACCAATGAGTGGGCCCTGTTGTTGCCTGTTGCTGAATACTATATCCAGAATCTTGTCATAACGACGGATGGAGTTCCTTTCATCAATAATAAATAGTACACCATTTCTATAAACTTAGTCCAGCAATCTTGTGGTAGGATAATAAAGGGGAGTCAAAGTAGTTGAGACCCTTGGGATTAGTTAATTAGTTTGAAGGGATTATAAATAGGAGAAAAACTTTGGTGGGGACACCCTTGGGGAGAATTCTATTCTCCATTTTCGTTCAGCTCTCAATCGTACATTGTCATTCAGTTATTTCGTTTCTTCCTATCTGTCTACGATTTCAGTTCTTTGTTTCCTTACAAATTATTTTATTCAAGCCAAGGAGATAACTTGATACCTCACCCCTATCTCATCATCGATACTTGGGGAACTAAAAATTGTTAGGTAACCCTGCTCAATTAGATGTTACTCAAATAGGTACTCGGTTAGAAACTGTTAGGTTGGGTTAAGCATAGGGTTAGGCTATACCGAGTTTAAAAAAATAAAAACCATAGGGTTAGGCTGTGATGTGTATGATAAGAGGAAGGGATTACAGGGAAGCTATCATGTCATTTGAGAGATTTGGGGAATTTGGGCTATTGAGGAGCAGATCCTCAAAGTTCTGCAAGTTTTAGCAATATCCAAAGGAGACTTTCCTATTTGTTCTAATAAAATACCAGGTTTGATAAAATAAACAATAAAGCAAATTGCTGATCTTAATCAAGTAGCCTTGGAATTCTTGAAAGCATACCAGCACTGCCAAATGCTTCGTGTATCTCCAAATATAGAAAATGGACAATATCTGCAAGCTTTTCCATCACCTGAAAATAAAACAATTAGATTTTATAATTGTCTCATAAGAAAATTGCTTGTGAAAAAGTGGATAAAATGCTATTCATGGAAGAAAAGGGAAAGCACAAGCGAGTGAAAATAATATTGGTGAAATGAAATGACAAATAAAAAAATCAAACATATTTCAAAGAATTCAGGAATAATAATTTTCAAATGCCAATCACCAACAGACAACAGTAGAAGACCAAGACCAAAATCTAATCATAAATGCCTAAATTAAAACTCAAATTTCTATTATATTGAACACTCTTTCGAATACTCGTAAAAGTATTAAATAAAAAAACTACTGTCTTCTTACCTCTTCCAAAATCTTAGACCATAGTGACTTTTTCTTCAAATTTCTTACATGCTTCTTTTGACTCTTCAGTTCAGCTTTTAAAATTGCAAGGCTGTCTCCTACATATTTTACATTTTACAAATATTGATCAACTAAAGAATATTCATTGTAGTAACATAAACTAATAGTCGTAATTAACTTTCCTATATTGTAAATGCTTAGTCAGATTTTTGAATGTCTGGAAAAAAAATTATGTTCCAGAGATAGAGTTGCAGCATATTGAACTCATAAAGGTAAATAACTAATGGAATTCAGAGAGTTGTGAGACTAAGTTACAAACTGAAATGTATTATTTCTGTGAAAAGATGAAAATGAATTGTTAGACTAAGTTACAAGATGAATAGATGAAAATGAAACTGAAAAATGAAGATGAACATGAAAATGAATTGTTGTGAGACTAAGTTACAAACTGAAATCTATTTACAGAGCCCTAGGACAGTGGAAGCTGTCATAACCGAAGCCGAGCTCTAACTGAACGACGTTCAGTTAGTTACAGTTTAAACAACTCTCGTCAGAAATAGTATGGTGCAGTCAGGTGTACAGTAAAGCTGACTAATCATAGTCCAATAATAGAAAACTAAATCAATTCTATAAAGTTCCAATGGCACATTTCAAATTTGCTTCCCACTTAGAAATTGAAAATATTACACAAAATAGAAGGAAACGTTTTTCCTGCTAGTTCTTACAAAGAAAGAGCCTTTTGCTGTTCTTAATGTCAAACTTAAGAGATTAGCCTTGTAACCCCGAGGTGTTGGGTTCAAATCCCATCGGGGACGGTTGTAAAATGGTCATCGATGCCACTTGAATTAATAAAATTTCCCCCTTCCCCATTTTATTTATTTTTTAAAGAGGAACTTTCGCTTGTACCCAATTTTCCCTCTAGTAGTTGATCTCTCTTATAGATGAAGGCATAAAACAACTGTAGACTTAATCGATCAATGCACACTTTTACCACAAGATGACCATAAAGAGGATATTGATTCTAAACAGAATAATTGTATTCAATGCACAATACAAGAACCCAGGACTGGCTAACATCCGCATAAGGAAATGCAGGACAACATTTACCTCTCTGTGTGGCATTTGAATTGTCCTCTTCTTGAAGCTTGCGTCGATAATCTTGATCAAACCTGTCTAAGGCATGCAATTCATGATATAATTCCTGCACTCGAAGAAAAATGTTAAACTACTTCAGGACTAGTCTTAATGAAATATTGGTGTAGCTTATAGAAATAATAACCCACATTTTGTAGTCTTTCATGATGTTAAGAGTCCCACATCGGATAGGACATGGCCTGACAATGTGTTTATAAGTGGGGGCAATCCTCACCTCACAAGCCGGTTTTGTGGGGTTGTGTTAGGCCCAACCACGATTTCTAAGATGGTATCAGAGCCTCTCCAACATCCATTGGGCCACCTACTATCAGGTTTCCGCTATCGGGCCACCCACCATTTATGTCCACGAACCAAGCCCAATAGTGCTGGTCGTGGGGGGGTGTGTTAAGAGTCCCACATCGGATAGGACATGGCCTGACAATGTGTTTATAAGTGGGGGCAATCCTCACCTCACAAGTCGGTTTTGTGGGGTTGTGTTAGGCCCAACCACGATTTCTAAGACATGATATTAAACATGAACATAAATGAAGAAGATAGTCAAGATATAGAGTTGAGTTCAACACAAATTTAACAAAATAAGCAGAGTTCCTTATAATAGGTTTACTCACGGCGGTATATTGAACAAAGGTCATTAATTGTTGCATCACCATCTCTGCCTCCTCTTTCAATTGCCTTTGTGGTGAAAGCTCTGAACCTAACCTAAAAACCAACAAAGCAAACCATAACTAACACATCATTAGATGTTACAAGGAAAAGTACAACGTAAATTTAAATCAATTCAACTAAAATTACTTCTCAAAATAGCGTTCCAGGTTGTGCCACTGGGGATCTTTGCATCGATTTCCAAAACGCACAACTTCACCGGAAAATATTTTCAATTCTTCTCTGCCAAAATAGAACAAGATAGTGAAAGTTCAGATACTAAATGATGTGAATTGAAGTCCACATCAGTAACCAAAGAAAATAAGCCGCAAACCAAAATATAAGGTTCCTAAGTTGATCGCAAAAACATTAAGGTTTAACTTACCTCTTGTCTGCCGCAGCAATTCTAAGGAGTTCATTCATATCTGTAGATACCAAATTTTGCACTCCTTCAGATGGTAGAACCACCTCTTTTAAATGCTTAATGTTCTCTTTTGAAAGGGATTGCATTAGATTGGCACCCTTAACTATTGTGTTTGCAACTTCGAAGGCCAAAATTGAAATCTTATTTCCTTTTGTTGTAACTCCCGATGTAAAACCACTACTGAGATTCAAATTTGTCATACTACTACCTAGTGTGTCCAAAACATCTACTGCCTTGCCAAGCCCGGCTGTACCAGCTCTGCCCAAAAGGGAACTCACTTCTGATACCTGTAATATATCAAAAATAAAAAGATGAAAAGAAAGTCTAATAATCCTTGTTTTATTACATGGGAGGCCTTATAGACCTGAAAAGGGGATATGATCTAACCCATGACATTAAACACATATTGATCTTTAAGACATATGTTCAATACCATGTGAAGTATCAGCTCATTAGCAAAAGGGCATGTAATCAATATAACTATTAACACAACAAACACAGATCTTTAAGTACAAGCTCTACCCTTTTTGACCAAATGATTGTTTCTGTTGTAAAAGCTTAGACCAACAACTATTCATAGAACTAGCCACACAATATATATTACCAGTGGGGCGAGGGAGGCTAAAGAAAGGAAATATTACAGGATTATACATTTTACTGAAATAGTCACAAAGTGGAAAAAAATATATCCACCAAATTTGCAAAAGTCCAACATCAAAAGCCACCAAAATAAGCTATTAAACTCCATCCAAAAGGTGGTCAAAAACATAAATCTGTATCAAACGAATTTTGATGGCGGTGATTGTGGTCTAGAAACACCGTCAGTATATGCTAACCTTAAACAACAAACACTAGCAAAAATATAATGTACTTATTCCTCCCATTCAAGAAAAACAGTGTATCCTAAAGCTTCCAAAAATATCAAGAGTGTAAAATCAAATATGATTATAATCTCTACATCTTGTTGCGGCCAATTGGGGTACTACACATCTAAAGCAAATCATTCACATTATTTCCATTAAATAATATCATAGCTCAAATAGATATCAGTATCTTAGAGGATCTTTTGCTTATAAAAAAAAATCTCAGAGGATCTTTCACAAACAATTATTAAAATAATGTTCTAATGAACTCTCTAGTGACCTTCCTGTCATTGTCTGATTCTTATGAAATCTTGTTAGTCAAACCTGATAGATTAGTGCGGTTACACACAAGGGTTATCAGGTCAAGTTTATCAGGTTTAGATAGTGGTACTTGATGAGCTTAATACCAACATGTTGTGGACTGTCAGGCCCCTCACTGTTCTTTCTTCTCATATGTGTATACTGCGGCATTGCAGTTGAAACAACAAGGAAGCTACTTTACACGGGAATAATTAGTTTAATGTCTAGGACAAACATTGCCGATCCCATTCACATCAGAGCAGTTTCTCTTGGTTCAGTTAAGAGGCTTTTGCAGTTTTTTATCTCTCTACTTAAAATGCTTTTTCTATTGAAAACAGTTTTTAAACCAGAGTCCTCTACTTACACATTTTGATCTTACACATCCACACTACAAAACAAGCTAACCCAAACACATAACAAACAGAAAAATCAAACATGAGAACGGTAACTTAACTTAACAGTCTTTCTAGATTTATGCGATAATGACCTCGGCAGCCGAGGAATCCCATCATTAATATCTTCCGCGCCCGGCCCATACGGAACCTTTTCCAATCCGGTAAAAGAAAACGACTCCCGTTGATGCTTATCCAACTCATCAGCAAGAGGTGGCAGATGTGAATTACTGTTAATATTTGAAGAAATAGACTGATAAGTCGTCGTTCCGGCCTCATTATTATTGGCAGCATGACCATTAGCCGAATGCCTCGAGCTTTCACCGGGTACATTATCTACAGCTACACCATCTACAGTTGCTTTCCATGATCTTGAACAAATGCCACCCATTTTAATTATGTTCAATTACACTAAACTATGTAACAACTTCACTTCATCTTCATCTTCCAATGAGAAAGAAGTAACAACTAAAAAACACAGATTTTTTTTTTCAATTCACAGGAATGTTATGGTGAATGCTCAAATTTTGATTATACCAATTCTGATCACTTTTACAGCCCCAGTCCATCAACTCTTAACAACTCACCAAATCTGAACAAAAAAAAAATTATAAAAAAAATTCAATAAATCCCTGAAAAAAATTAAATGACAATTACAAAATCTAGTGGAAATTAGAGTGACCCAATAAGTGATTTTGATTAAAGATAGTATCTTTAAGAGAAAGAAAGGTGAATAGAGTAAGGGGTCGTTGAATTAAAGATGGAAGAAGATACCAGAAGCAGAGATCTGTAAGGAGGTGTATTTGTGAGAGAGGAATGAAAAGGGGGGGTGTAGAAATGAGAAAGGGATCGATGCACGGTCTAAACTGGCATGGAACGGGAAGAGGAAGTGATGTTACACGCAAATGTGAAAAGCTGAGAAGCAGAATCTTCTCTCTCTTTTGTTGTTGGTATGGTCAAAACTCAAAATAGTGTTATTACAGACTTGAAGCAGAAACGCTCCCCACTACACTACTCACTCACTCACACTACAATCAAAGCTGTTTTGACTTTTGACTGTGGTGGTAAAAATCAACCCATGAAAATCTTGCATTGCTCTTTTTTGTACCTTTCTCTTGGAGTGAATGACAAGAATCGCCTTTGTAATTATCGAAACAGTTTTATATTGTGATGATAGGTACAAGTTATTGTCTTAATACGGAAAAGACTAACTAGTGTCCCATGACATTGATTAAAGAAAACCTGTATATTTCAGGATTGAAAAGAGTAAACAATGTTGTCTTTAATATAAAATTTACTTGTTTTTGTTTTCTTAACTAATGTTTCAGAGACACTAGTTCGAATGACTTTTTTAATAAGTAGAAGTCTTTATTTTGTAAAAAAAAACATTACTTTGCTCTTCAAAATTTGTAATTGTAGGATAATTTGATATCTCTTGTTATTTTCACTAAAAAGGGATTTCATTAATTCAGACGGATACAAAATACATCGAATAATACAAATTCAAAAACGTTAAAATCAATTGAAATGAATTTGCGAACAAACTCATAACATTCAAGTTAATAACATACAACAGAAAAATGCCTACAATTATGACAAAGCCTACAAATATAACAAAATTAAATTGTATGGAACGTTCATGCCTCCAGGTCTGCAATATTGAAGACGTCAAAGTCATTTATTGGATCTGCGTTGAATCAGAACTAATTTGTTGTTCTAAAGTGAACAAACACCGCAACGAGATAGAAAAGTAAAACAACGTTTCAATAAGATGACAAACAACCAAACATCGCTTTAAGACGACCAAATCACAAAAGGAAAAACTAAATATGTATGTGAAAATAATTTATTTAAAAAAGGAAGAGAAAAAAAAAATCTCGAAGGGTGATTTCGGAGCAAAAATTTGACCCTAAACCACCCACTCTTGAATGGATGAAAAAAAAAGAGGGGTGAGTGGAGGCGGCTAGGTTTAGAAAAGAAGGGTGAGTCAAAATTTGATTTCTCAAAGGTACAACTCATGATAAAAGGGTAAAGAGACATTGGATATGTTGGAACGCTCGTTCAAGTTTGTGATTTTCCACTTCTCGACACTTAATGTGTGTAAGTTTCATTGTTAGACTCTAAAAAAATCTGCTATGTTCTGTTTGAGAGTTTAGAGAGGAAGACTTCGAAAAATGAATGATGAAAAATGAAAAGGAGGGGAATCCCACAGCTTGAGGATTTATTTTTCTTCGTAAAAATACAAAATTCCCCTAAATGAGGAAAGTCAAAAAAATGTATATTGAGGAAGAATTTCGAAGACTAAATTATACTCTCTCCAGTCACATTTATAAGTAAAAATCAATTTTTTAGGTTCAGTGAATAATTATTGTATATGGTCACATTTATAGACCATGTGCATTAGTTATTCAATAAACCTAAAAAAATTGTTTTTTACTTATAAATGTGACCGAATGTAGAAGTAATTTATGTACTGCTATAACATTCTCAAAAATTGAAATATATTTATTAGTCATAAACCATGCCTAATCATTCTCTACAAATATTGGTAAGTAGTTTTGTTTAGAATCAACATGTATGGTTTAATTTGTATGAGGAAGGCTAGCAACACTCTCTTTTGAGCACTCTCTCTAGCACTCACTCTTTTATTAGATGAAATCAATGTGGGACCTACACTTTGGAAATGGAACCCACATATGGTGGTGGGACATACAATGATTTTACCCAATAAAAAAGAGAGTGCTACAGAGAGTGCTCAAAAGAGAGTGTTGCTAGCATTGTTCAATTTGTATTCACCAATAAAGTAAAACATCTTTACACATACATTCAATCAAATCATATCATATATGCATTTATGGAGATATTTCCAGAATTAACTAAAGATAGTGTCACTATAACGTGATTCAATTGGTTACAGGTGTAAAAAAAATTACAGTCACCACATAGCATAGAAATTAATCTCACCATTATTATCTTATTAAATTTTAACAAATACCGAGGGGAAATATAGCATCACCTTATTTATAATTTGTATCTTTTGAATTTTTTTTCATATACGAGATGGGCATTTATGTCATAATAACCCAACATTTCCTTTTCTTTTTTTTTTTCTTTTCAAACTACATCCAATGACAGCAACAACAAAAACTCCCCTTGTTTTGGGTGCAAGACAATTTGCATTTTGTAGAAAGCAACGCAATTCTCGTTGTTTTTTTCCTTCTCTTGCAGTGCGATTTCACATTGAATCAAGCCACACTTCTCAGCAGAAGTAATACTTGGGAAGTGAGAACAAGATTTTCTCCGTTTTCGGTACACATTCAAAACAAAGTAGCACACAGTAGTGCAATGCACGTCATGTTTTCCCTTAATCTGACCACTTGAACTAGTCTTTCAACGTACTTAAGTACTTGTTATGAAACATTTTCAGGAGAAAACATTGTGAAACTTCAAGGAAATTTCTTACGGTTTAATGAAGAAACAAAACAAAAAATAGAGGAAACTATTTCTCAATTATTCTTACCATTTATTATTATTATTATTTCTCAATTATTTGCCTTGAACAAGAACATGGAGCTGTATCTCCTCAACTATCCCCCATGTGAAGTTTCCCTTGTTAGGTAATCTCAAATGGCATCCCTTGTTAGGTAGTAGCTAATCTCAAATGGCATTCAGATTAAATATTACTATTTGCTAAGCTGGACTTGAATATAGCAATAGTAGTCTACATTTATGTATGTTAATTTTCTTCTGAAACCATCTTTGTCCATATCTAGTCTAGATATTGACAAGGAACAACTACTTGTATTATTCATGTAGGCAAGTCCTATTAAAATCTAGCTAGTATACTCAACACTCAGCTAGGAAATTTCCTAACTTGGCACCTAGACTACATGTCAAATAATGATTCAATGGCTCTTCAACAGCCAAAACCTTGATCTTTAGGACCAGTGTCAACCTACATTGCAGTAGATCACCTTCAAGCAAATGAAAATTGATTCACTGTTATCAGTTATATCCCCTACATTCACACAGTTTGCAAATCGACACTATCTAATCTTTTGATAGAGCACATCCAATTGAGTAATTAATCAAATTTGAAAAGAAAAAATATATGAAATGTAGTTCCTAGTGTCAGACAGCCCTCTCCCTAGTAAACGGGGTAACTAGGTATGTCGCTACAGCACTCGATCAAAATAAATAAGTAGAGGCTAAACTGATCATTCTTGTCCAACATCACATCCCATCGTGCGGGGGATGTTCAACTTCAGTAGGATGCCGGTATTAGCTTTATGCACTAACTCATAAAAGAAGAGGGGTAGCCAAGTAGGGTTAAATGAAGAAAAATAATAACAAGATTACAATGGACTTTAGATTATTGAGGCCATTTGTGTCCTTCTGTTCCACAATAGAATTGTAGAAATATAATGAAAAGGATGCTGATATTTGTTACTTTCACCTGCCTGGAATTATACATGAATGCTTGAGAATAAACTGAGTTCAGTGAAAATCATAAAATCTCCAGAATGCTGATGCTTCAGAGACAGCTGCTGGGAAACATGAGCATTGCAGGACCCAACTAGAAAATGGAAGAAATGAAAGTTGGCTTCAGAATGAGGCAACCAGCTTAACATCTTTTGATCTAGCACTGGATTTTCATCACACAGCCAAAATTTGTCAAGTTAATGAAAGAACAATTTAACAATGATATAATAGAATTAATGAAAACAGAATCCAGACGTGCAAAACCTATCCTTTATGAAAAGATTTCAGGATCTGAGCAGTTTTTAATATATGCAAAGCTGAAAAGGGAGCATAAGTAAAGGGCGTACCCTTCTACTCCCATTATTGTTGAGACACAAGGTCTTCGAGTTCATCTATGATAGCTTTGTAGCAAAATATGTACTGATCCTGATAAATTGCAGAAAAAGACACCAAAATGTTTGAAGAATTTATATACAAGGATTTGTCAGATTACATAAATGATCATAGAAATAAATTAATGATAACAAATATAATTTTGGTGAACGAAACAAATGGGGGGAAGGAACATAGACTCTTGCTGGGATCGATTCCAAGTGGCTGGTAAATTGGGACATCCCAACCAAAAGGCAGGATGGCAAGAATGTGACCTCTATGGTACAGTATGGAGAAACAAATTTATGGATTATTTTGTTATTTAAAAAGGTAATTTCAGCCTTAGTAAGGTAAACATATATAAATACAGTGTGGCCTCTAGGATGAGCACGGTTGTGCTCAACATGTTCATGCAAAATATCACGGCTTGCCATTGTTTTTACTGACAAGACTTGATCACCTTTAGTACCGCATTGCCCAATAGCACGCCCATGCAATTCAGCGCGTTTCAGTGTTACTTTCCGACGCGGCCGTGCACATTTTGAGCACACCAGGAAAATGCACAACATGACCGTGCTACGTAAGAAACACAGACAAGCTAAATGCTAGACACTGACTTTCGCAAGGATCTGTCTCCCTTCTTCTAAATACCCTTACTTGAGGGCTCAACAAGAAACTTTATAATCTTTTGCAGATTTTCACTGAGTTATATTTATCGTTTCTAAGGACTTCCAAGAAGTTCTAAGCTAGAGTTTGATTCCTTTATCTGAACGTAGAGTTTGTTCCTGCCTAAAACAAGGTTCCTGACATCTGTTTTCTTTTTTCCCCTAGAAATTATGGGTTCTTTGTCGATTCTAGTAGTTGTTATGGGTTTCTTTTCTATTATATGTGACTAAACCCATAGTTAGAATAATGAATCTTATTTACGTCTTAACTTTTGATGTTTTTCTAATATAAATGTAACTGTGTGCTTCTTTCATTCAATCTGGATATATCTTACCCATTCTTTAAATATGGATTGCCACCCTTAGCATAGTTAAGTTGACTGGCGATCATACCATAAATAATTTAACAGACCTAATAGAGTGGTCAGACTTGGATTGCAAGACCAAACAGAAACCCTTGTTCCAATTGTCCAACAAACCTGCTAACTCACCATCCTTTCCTTATCTAACTGTCTTACACAATCATTGGGGGTTCTGTCAATAAGGAAAAGAATAATAATATTGCATTACCATTGGTAATTTGGTATTAATATATTAGAGTCGGTGAGTATGATAGGATAGGAACACAAGTTATTAGAGAGATTAAGAATATCTTAGATATTGGCATAGGTGAAGTTAGGTGTCCTGAGTCGTTCATAATTGAATTCTTGCTTGTAATTTCTTGGATCCTAGGATTTTCTAGTTCCTTGGCTTTTAAGTATTTAAATCAATCTTTTTCCATTTGTTTGAATAAAGAAGAATACGGTAGAACAAGTACTTCCAACAATCCCTATCGGATGATATCTTGGGATCTCTTACACCCCTTATATTACTTTCCAAAAGTGTACTTTCCCAAAGAGTGCTTGCACTCAACAACAGAGGCACTCTTGGAGAGTAGGAGGTGTACGTCACCTTCCTTAAGGCTTTCCTTAAGCACAGTGACATCTCTTGTTTTGAAAAACTTATCCCCTTAACTTCGATTTTTCATCCAGGAGGACCAAGGAAGGGATATATGTCCCTTACGGAGGGGAGGGGGGGTATTTACCTGATGAAAGTTCAAAACATGTCTGTAATTTCTGAAACAAGACACGAAGTTGTGTAGTTTTGTTGAGAACCCAGAGAGGGGAAATGAGATATTGAAAGAAACAAATGAAAAAGAAGAAAAACTATATTCAATGAATGATTAGGAATATGAGACAGGTCTCTCGTCTAAGAGTGTTCCCTCCACAAGGTATTTCTCGTTGCACACACCATCCAATTCACAAAATGATGATTGGCACCATACTAATCCTCATTATTTATCACACCTAGTAATGATCACATCTAACCAACTATTGATGTGATGATTACTTAATCCTCCCTATTTTTAACTAATGGACTAACTATCCTTTTTCCCCTAACAAATTTGCAAGTAAAGAAATTACTGTATCTCCAAATTCAAAGAAAAAGTCATGATATATAATATAATATTTCATTAGTACTATCCTTGATATCATTGGATATTTTTTTGCTCTTGAAAAGTAATAACCTTATCTCATGTCTAAAAAATTTAATTAGACACTGCATAGGTTATTGAATGTGGTCAATTGTATCGTAACTATTATGCTAATATCTACACTTTCTATTGAAGTATTTTGGTGGTGGGGGTGTGTGTGGAGGGGATTCCTCTTTATAGACTATGCAAGTCATTGGAGATTAATTTCTCAAGCTTATTACCCTTCTTCCTGTTAAGCTGTATCCCATATTTCATAGAATGCTTATGGTTGGGAAAGTCTATTTAAATCTTTTCTTTTGCATAAATTTCCTTCTTACTCTTCAAGATAACTAGTAGTGGGAGTATTCTATCACAGAAAAAACTGTTATTATTTGTAAGAGCATCCCTTCCGATCGAGTAAAAAAAAAAAAATCCGCTTTAACAAAAAGAGAGTGATTGATACTTGATAGGATTACCACCGAAGTAGAACAGAGTTCTTTCAACCTTTAATTTGTAATTGCATCCTTGCTAAACTATCTAACCTAGTTCCTTGCAACAATCTACCTTCTTTGCCATCAAACAGCAAATGGTAACTTATCATTCCTGTTCTTAGATTTCAAAACCCCTTTGCCTTCTGATTTAATTTAGAAATGGAACTTATTAATAGGTGGTCCAACTATATTCCTGGCACTTCATGCAAAATCGATAAATCTATTACTAACAATTACAAATTAAATTAGAAAGTTCAAATACCTGAGTCTGAACCATTCCAATTCGCTGAGACCGAAAGACAGATACTGTATTAGCAATATCTATTGCAGACATATCACCAGCAAGTATTCTCTGAATTGTGTTGTGAATTGCGCAGTATGTTCCAGTTCTACCAATACCTGCACTGAGCGAGATAATTTGTCTCGGGCAAATATGCATGTTACTTGTTGTCATCATTGCCGTGAAATAAAATGAGTAAACAAAAGAAGGAATGAGATAAACCTGCAGTGCACCACTATTGGGCCAAGGTTTGGTGGCAAATGGTATAATCTTTTAAAAATTTCACGCACAGCCAAGGTATCGTTTGGGACTCCATGGTCAGGCCACTCAGGATACTGAATATGAAAAACAGATAACGGTGTATCTTCCACCTGCAACGATGACAATCAAGATTAATAATAACCAAAATGCTTACATCTTGATGGTGGAGAAAAACTTTGAGTCCCTTCTAAAATCAAAACTTAGTATGATTTTGTCTCTTTCGTTAAAAAGGGAAATAAAAAGAAAAGATATCTTCCATAAAGCAAAATCCCAGATATATAGTATGAAATAAAAAATATTTCCGGATGATATTTATTGATGCGATTGACTTTATCGGCCAATAAAGTACGTTTTAAATCACGATTGAATAGTGTCATTCATGTTGTCTGTGTGTTTGGCATACCAACACCAAAACACCATCTTATGCCATAAAATAAATTAAAGGGGAAAAAAAAACAGACACCCCTCCTCCAACATCACCTGGTATGCAGCACATTCATAAACAGAAAAAAGGAGAGTATGTGGATCAAATTTTATTTACTGTAGAAAATAAAAATATTTGAAAATGGGGAAGTATACAAGTAGTACAACAACTAGGTTAACAAAAAAGGGGGAGGGACGTTGTGTAGACACATTTTTAAAGGTTGTTTAGCATAGTTATATTATTTGTACTTCTGCAAATCTCAAGGTCGCTTTAGCCCCATGGAACAAAAAAGAGCAATACCTAAGTGCAGCCAACTTTACAAAGCTATGTATAGCTCTTTTGTAATTAGAAGTAATTGCTTCGGCAGCTTCATTTCATTCAAATTGGTAGAGACCATCTTTTTATGAGTATTTTAATTTAAGAATTTCTGACCAAAAAAATTATTATTGATTCCCCAAAACAAGAGGAACAGCCAACTATTGAACTTTAAATATAAACGAGATTTGGAACCACCCTCCCCTGGAATAACATGAGCACATCCCATCGTTCTATTAAACTTGTATCCTCGTAGTTGGAATGGCCACTCAGCTTTTGGTGTTACAGAAAACACTGTTGAGAGATGTTTTATTAAGGTTAGGCATTGAGAGGCAGGGTATCTAAGAAAAGTTCCGATATCCAAGGCCCTAGAGTTGGTTCAGCTGTATTATATCATAGCAAAATAAGTATAACCAAAGGCAAGGAATTAGATAATATTTGAAGACGGGGCACCAAATCAACCCTCTCTCCATCAGAAAATATCACTTGCTCCAGTCTATAAAGAAAGATATGTAACCTAATGAGGAAAAAAATTATAAGCAGAAAACCATCCCACCTCTTTATGGTTCACCTCCAGATGACGCAGTACAAGTGAAGTTTCAGTAGTTTTTGTCCATTTACATACAAGCGAGATATTACCAAATTCTCTAGGTCTATCTTCAGATTGAAAATAATCTCCACACTTCACCATCTATAAAATTACAAAGGCAGCACAAAATATATTAAATATGAAGTAAAAAATAATATCACCTTTGCAAAAGAAGAAAGGAAACAAGTTGGAACCACCTTGTAATTGTCGACCAACTTAGTAAGCATCACTATAGCAGGGCAGTTATATTGCATAATCATTTCCCAGAAATCCTCATAAGTGTGTGGCAATGGACCTTGTGTGGCTATAAACTCAGACACAGTTCCAGTGGAAGAAGTCTACAGTACATAAATCGAAAAAAGCAACAGCAAGAGTCAGACAAATTAAGAATTTAAACCCCCAAAGCCACGCCGATTAAGTTGTTGAGACCATTATCAAACAAAGACAACAATAAATTTATACCGAGATGAAGCTTGCATTGATATACCCCAGTGATTCAGACCTATAATCTGAACTTGAATTAAGAACAACTCTGTTCTTGTCAACTGAAACAAAGAACCGTAAAGAAAAATTAATTTTCCCCAAATGCATTCATTCAATATACAATACAAGGGTGTGTTTGGATTGGCTTATTTGAGCTTATCTACTAACATAAGTATTTGTAAGACTTTGCGAAAGAGCGTATGGAAACAACTGATGACATGTTCATAAGCTTTTCTCAGTTTATTTCAATAAGCTCTCTAGAATAGCTTATGAAAACTACTAGTAACTTAGGGCCTGTTTGGATTCCCTTATTAGTAACTTAGAGCTTATGAAAAAAAAACTTATGACATGTTCATATGTTGTTTTCAGCTTATTTTATAAGCTCTCAAATATAGCTTATATGGAACCAATTTAACTTTATTTTATCTTTTGTTGTAGAAATAGCATATACATAAGCACTTTTGCTATAAGCTACAAACTAAGCCGTTATCCAAGCAGGGCCTTCTATGAAAAGAGTTTGAACTTATAGAAAAACTTGAGCGCTTAAGCCATAAGATAATCATAAGTGCTTAATTAAGATATTTATCCTAATAGCCTTGAAATGATTGCATGTGAGATATTAGTAAGTGATAAAATTACATGGTATAACATCTTTATATCGGTTTTTGCTGATATTAACATAATTAAGAGCAACGTTGCATCTTCTCGTGGTCTCACTAAGCGTAGTCCTATTCGCCTGAAATCACAAAACAAGAGAGTTCAATTTTCCAACATTTACAATACGAAAATGAAGAAATTAATAAGGAATGGAGTGAACCTGCAAGTGAAGGAACTCTTGTAAGATTGTGTCAGGGTTTTGGAGCTTGTTCTTCAACAGAGCGAGTGCTTTGGTGCAGTGGTTGACCTGATCGGAAGTAAGGGGAAATCGGGAAGGGAAATCGGGGGAGAAGGTTGGATTTTCGCGAGAAACGGTGGAGGAAGTGGCGGAACTTCCGGCCATGGTGGATCTCCGGCGAGGACGAGAACGGCGAGAGACGAGGTTCCCCAGTTCAGCTGTTTAATTTGGATTCTCAGTTGCAATAACTCACTTTGGTGCTCTTTCTTTACAACGAATCAGTGCTTTTTCGGCTAAAACTTTTAGCATTTGCTTATCCCTCTTGGAATCACATGCTTATGCTTATGTTATTCAATCATTTTTTTTTTTATATAAAAATTTATCAATTGTACGATTTTGGTCCATTTAATTTCTTTTGTGCATTTTTTACCCCCTCATTTATCTCCTTTCTGATTTTGTAGCCCTCCATTTGATTTGCCTTGATGTGACTAGAGTGGAAATTAGAAAATCAATATATTAAAATAATTAATTAGAAGTTAACAAAATTTATTTTTTTAAGGAAGTTAACAAAATTTATTTAAAAAATAGTTGATGCCCACTTCAAGACAAAAATGACTTTCATATTCAAAGAACGTTATATTTATCCCACAAAAAATTGTTAATGGAGTTTAAATTCAGACTCCCTCAATGTATTTTGCATTTATCTTATTCAATCATTTATTTTCAATTTAGATACTTTGCACATTTTTATAGACGGGGTCGTAAAGGCATGCAGAAATTTACACACATGATAGATTATACTGAGATGATGTGTAGTTGTATTCATTAATCCATATATTATTAATTGATGTTGTCCAAAAAGACTTGGTTTATGTCAATGAAGAAAGCCGGCAAGGATTTGATTCATATGTGGTTGTTGTTTCTAACCACACTATCAATGACAAAATCTCTTTGATGTGTGGTATGTAAGTATTCGTGCAAACGCTCTTTGAGCCTTTAAATATGTCTTGATCATAGTGAGCCACCCGAGATCCAACTAACATAAACTTTTTTGCAACAGAAAACAAAACACTTTGGAGCTGTGGGATATACTTGCAAGTTAAAGTGTACGGTAAACTTGCTTCATAAATCAATAATTAACTGTTATTTTTATGAAATAGAGTTATTTAAGAAATATTATTTCACTGTGTATAAGAATCATACCAATTTTGTAACATTTTATCGTAAATAATAATCAATATTCCTTTTTTTAAGGAAATCAATATTCATTATTATTAGTAATAAAATTTAAGTAAAAACAAATTTTATTTCGTAAACACCTTTGCTAAATAAGATTTATTTATTTTATCATATAAAAAAGATTTAGTCATTGTACCTCTTAAAAAAATGTAGTTATTATAATGGTATGTGATAGAAAATAATTTAACTTCTTTTTTTCAAAAAACATCTCATTTAACTATTAATTTAAAGACAATGTGAAATTATCTGTCATTTTTTATAAGATTAAATATGTTTTTTTGTCTCTATAAATATTTTAACTTTTGTTTTAATTCCTGAAATTGCACATAATATTTTTGTAATTAAAAGCACGATGGGCAAAGACAAGGGCCGCTTTATTGCTTTCTCTACCAACATATATGTCCGTTTGAGTTGACTTATTTTTGAGCTTATTAAAAATAGCTTATGCAAATAAATAAATTTTGATGATAATTTATATGTTTACATCCTTTATTATAAAAGTTAGACTTGATGAGCTAGCATGTTTGCCCTAATCCTTTACATTTTTCCTTCCTAAGCATGTAATTATTGCTAATCTAATCTCCCAACCACACACTTAATCACAGCCGTTGATTCAAACTCTATTTTCAAACTCCTCACTTTCTCTCTCATACAGGAAAGTCATAATAGCAATTGAAAACAGTGTTAATCATCCTCTTTTTCCCTCCTTAATATGTAATTAATGCTAATCAACTCAGTCAATCACTCCCTTCATCTCAGTCGTAGATCTCATAACCTTTCATGTATTAATGTTCCATGATTTGAGTCAACCACCCCCTACATCTCAGCCGCAGATCTCATAACCTTTTGGTCCCCTTTAAACATATTGCAAGCAGAATCCTTTATTATAAACGCTAGACTCTATGAGCTAGCATGTTTGCCCTAATCCCTTGCATTTTTCCCTCCTAAGCATGTAATTACTGTTAATCTAATCTCCCAACCACACACTTAATTACAGTCGTTGATTCAAACTCTATTTTCAAACTCCTCACTTTCTCTCTCATACAGAAACGTCATAATGACAATTAAAATTAGTGCTAATCATCCTCTTTTCCCATCCCTAATACGTAATTAATGCTAATCAACCCAGTCAACCATTCCCTTCATCTCAGCTGTAGATCTCATAACCTTTCATGTATTAATGTTCCATGATTTGAGTCAACCACCCCCTACATCTCAGCCGTAGATCTCATAACCTTTTGGTCCCCTTTAAACATATTGTAAGCATAACTATAACATGTCTTTATTCTTTTTTTAGGATTTGGTTGAGTTAGATGATTCTTGCAGCAACTCTAACAAACTTGGAACTCCGTCAACCAAATCTGGAACAAAAAGATCTTCTGATGGTAATACTCCAGTTGGACGTGGTGTCGTAGAAATCGGGGAGGAATCTATAACCAAACCAACTAAAATGGTTCGTGTGAAAGTTGAACCTCCAGAAAAATAATGAGTTTGCAGTCAATCAATTTGTCGTAAACGCTATCAAGGGGTTATTGGCATTTATGTTGCAGATGTGATATTCATCGACTAACCTTTTTTAATTGCTTTCTTTTCTGCGTTTTTCTATTTAGTTTGAAAATTTATCTTTTTTGTTGATGGTTTTGTAATCCAAACAACATCTATGGAGTATAATTATTAGGCTTAATTGCAATTTTAGCCCCCTAATTTTTCCAAAGTTGCGATTTTGGCCCCCTAAGAAAAAAAACTACAAAACAGCCCCTTAAGTTTTGCAACTGTAGCAGTTTTGGCCCCCCAAGGCAAAAAAAAAATAACACGTGGCACCTCACTTAGGGTGCCACGTCAGCGTAGACCAAGTCAATATCAGCCTTGGGGGCCAAAACTGCTACAGTTGCAAAACTTAGGGGGCTGTTTTGTAGTTTTTTTTTCTTAGGGGGTTAAAACTGCAATTAAGCCTAATTATTATTCTCCACTTCTAGAATCAAGTATTCTGTTTTAAGTTCTAATTGATAATTTCATGCAGTAATATATGTGATCTGTTCAGAAGTCAACAATGGCAAGAATCCAATTTGAATTTTACAATTAGGCTAAAACTCTGAAAATATATATTATTCTAGACATAATTAAGTGGTTGTTTCGACTCGACGAGTAAAGATTTATAGGTACTGTCACTTTTTAGAAGTTACTGAAGTCTAAAGTTTTTCAAATAAATATAATGTCATATTATTAGCATGTCAAAATTTTACCGTCAACATAAAATAATGGGTTTATTTACATACTGATGAGTCAATAAATTAGTGTTTTTTATATATTATCTGAGTTCGTTTTATTTAGATTTGATTTCGTTTTATTTAATATTATTTCCTTTTTAGAATTATTTTACTTCAATTGCAAATTATTATATTTCAGGAACAAATATTCTAAAGAATAAGTCTTGGAGCAAAAGAAAGGGGTTTGGAGCTGATTCGGGATGAAAATACGAAGATTCGGTACAAAAATACGACGTCCCCCAAGTCAGAAGCTTGGCACGACCCGTGCCTGCAGTGGCACGGCCGTGCCACCTTCTAGAATCCCTTTTGATGCTTTTCTGCTTCCCGGACAAGCTACCTATTAGTTTACTTCTGACCTAAAAGCTCGTGGTTTCTAGTGGAACATTCTAGTGTTATATTTCTTAGGGCTTAAGTCATTGTAAATTATAAATAGAGTAGCTAGCTATCACAACAAAGCATCATTTGTTCTTGGAATTCAATAGTGACAATTGTCTTTCTTAATAAAAGTTCTTCTTTTACTTTCTTGTTATTTATTTTATGTTCTTCTTCTCCCCTTCTATGGCTATGATGATCATGAGTGAGTAGACCTTTCTTGTTTTGGGATTGTTGGATAAGTCTAATGACGTAATCCTAATCAAACCAAGCCATAAACCCTAATTTTATATAAATCTACTTTCTAATCTAATTCACCGTTTTTATAATGAATTAACAAATGTCAAACTCATAATGCGAAAGCGGAGGGTTAGTATTTGTTAATTCATCATCTCAAATATCAATTCATAATGCGAAAGCGGAGCTTTGATATTGGAACAAGTGAATTTAGACAAGGGTTGCGAAACATGAGAATAATCTAGCAAACCTTGAGACATATAAAGTTTCGTTCTTCAAGGATTCTAATAGCAATCAACCATGAGAATAGGCGTGGTTGCTAGAGGAACACACCCACTGCACCTCGAGAAAGGCTTTGATACGCTAAAGAGAAACCTGTCTTTAGAAAGTAGGTCGAATATAAAGTCATGGTTTAGGGTTTGTTTGTGAAGGATTCGTCACTACGATGAACCAATAATCCCAAGCCGTTTTTTATTATTATTGTTTTTAACCTTTTAAAAAAAAACCAATCTCTACAATCAAACTTTCTTCTAATCATCTCTTAAAAGTAAATCAAATTGAACAACTCCCTGTTGAAACGATACTCTATTTTTTACTACTTCGGTAAAACCGTACACTTGCGGTTTTGCTTATCACATACATTAGTTGTTCATCAAGTATAACACTTTTAAAATATCTGTTGCAAGTACTAAACCTTCTTCATTCACGTCATCCATATAACAAGTCAGTATATCAAATATTTATAGAACTTAATGATATGTCATTGTGAATAATCCAAACATTAATACTTATTATTGCTAATCGAAACTTCAGGTTAAGACTTAATGATATGATTTTGTGAATAATCACAATGGAATTTATTGGAACTTAATGATATGCGACAATTCAACTTAATATTTACGGAGCTTCATGATATGCGAAAATTCAACTTAACGATATGCCATTGTGAATAATCCAAAAATCTGCAACAAATTAATAATTATCATTGCCAATCGAAAATCATTAAGTGACAAAGTCTTTAATTTTTATATATGAATTCCTTTTGGTCATAAGTCTTGCAATTCAAATTTGTATCTTAAAGGTCATCATGTGTGCAATCAAAGTGAGAAGTCAATGGAATAGTTCTGTCCTGAACCTCCAAAAAATTTATAGAACTTAATGATATGCCATTGTGAATAATCCAAAAAATTTATAGAACTTAATGATATGTCATTGTGAATAACCTCAAATGTTGTTTATCATGAAGTCTTTCGTAACGTATCTTGAGGTTTAATGTTCAAACCTTTTTGTTATGTATGCTACCATTTCATTTTGTTGCTATTGTTGTCTTAGAAGGGAACATACTTTTAAATTGTTATAAAACTTCTATTAACTATATATGTTTACATTTTTGCGATTGATTCGATTAACTTCTACGTGGTATGACCCGTGCGGCAGCACTGGTCAAGAGTCTAGTTAATGAAAATTGTATCTTTCTAACTTAATTTTTCATAAATTACATTAAGAAGCTTATAAATAAAACAAAAAAGCTTATTTGATCTGAATAACTTTTATGTTAATTTATAAGTTGGGTTCCAACTGTTCTGTTGGTGTTGTTCCCCATTCATAAGATGACATGTGTAGTAAAAACCACATCACACTTGGCCGCCGCCGTAATTATACATCTTCTCGGTTAATGTTTCGAATGTAAACGAAATCTAATTAACGGGTTGCTCCTCCAACATAGAATGCACCTGCACCACCCATTTATGTTCCAAAAACAAGGATCAACTGATAATTTAATCAATTTATACCAAGTGGATTTGAAATTGTTGGAAGGATCAACAGAGAGAATTCATACCAAACGAAAACAATAAAACAAAACAGTGATGATATAAGTATAATGAGGTGAAGGATTTTGACCATAATTAATATACAATTTTGGCATCAGGTTGAAGCGTAAGAAGTATAGAGACTCAGAAGATAAGTGTGTGTTGGCGGTGGAGAAGGATTTTTATGGAAAGCTATGGTGATGCTGGGTGTTATTTTTCTTTAACCATGATGGTTCAATGGGGTTTTAGTTGGTTTTGCCGTGTTCCGTGCAGCAGAAATAATGCTTGTACAATAAGTAAGTCAATGTGTTCTATTATGAGTGGAGAATAGTAATAACAGTGCATAAGGCATTGTACATAAGTTTTGCCCTTATAAGTTTTCGTTAACAAGAATTTTATTTTTTTAACTTATTTTTCCATAAATTACATTGAATAATATGTTTTCCATAAGGTCAAAATAATCCCTTAACAAGAAAAAAGGCCAAAATAATCCTTTTTTTAAGGCTTAGATAAGTAAGTTGTCCCTTTAATTTGGCGTGTTTTTTGTTTTCGTCCCTATATCTTCTTTTTTTTCCTTCTAAAACAACTCATGTAAGTTAATAACTTTTTGCTTCAACAAGGACTGAGATAGAGAGATAGAAACAAAACAAAAAGAAGGTTGATGAATTGAATTCTAAGGATGTTGAGATTGACAAAGAGATAGTTACTCTTCAGAGTAAGATAAAAGAGTTAGATAACAAAAATAAATTATCTAGTCTGACAAAAGAAAACATTTAGATTTAGTCTTATCGAAAATGGCTTCTCAAGCTTAAGATATAAGTGTTTTGCGGTTTAAGTCGAAGATAGCTTTCACTCGAATCAGCTTTGTTAAACAACAACTTTCTACCTATTGCTTGTAACTTAAGCCATTTAGGCTGTGAACTCGTGAAGCTTTTGACCTTTCTCTTTCTCGTCGTGATGCATGAAATTTTACATAGACGGTTCTATTTAAATCAAATTACAACCTTCGATCGGAATAATATCTTAAACTCTTTTCAAATGACTTTTAATTTCAAATATCATTTACCTATTTATTTTCGACCAACTGGGCCGACATTCGAGCATTACAGCTCGAATGCATCACATGTTGATCCGGTTGTCAATGGAAGCAGATTTCCTCACCCTACTCGAACTTCCCATTGCAATTTTTAAACCATCCATCGATATTTATCCTTGTTATGCTGCATAGTTAATTGACTTTTCCCCTAGACATGTCAAAGGACTACTACACTTTATGAGATAGTGAATAATCAAAATTCTTGATATTTACTTTTAACCAATTTCAACTAAATATTTTGTAGTGCGATTGTTTATGTGTTTGATTATATTTCAGTGTGGATAGAATATCTTTCATCATAAAATAAAAACGCTTTCTTCCTAGAATAGGAAAAAGATCACTCCAAATATCAGTTGAATTCGTACAAATAACCGACTTTAATTGAACTATCAATGATAGTGATGATAAATAACCTTACATGAGACGACAAAGGTGAGGTGAGGCTTCACCAAAACAACTGATCACACCACATGTTCTATGTTATTACAGTTGATCCCAAATGTTTTGAAGCAAAAGCCAGAGAGACCTGCTATAATTAGAAGTCATGTAAGAAAAACTTGGAAGACTCCACAAATTTGGTTTACCACAGTGGTGATATTAGACTCTCTTGGTAAACACAAACATGTAGATCCAAACCAAGTTTTCTTAAAATCCAAGAATAATCAAACATACCATTATTTGCATTATAGAAAACTAATATTTCTTTTATCATGGGAAAACACTAGTTAAGCATGTAAATCAAGACTTGCAGAGATTATCACACCACTAATGTATATCCTCTTATTGAATTGAATGCCAAAGAACTTTGTAAATTGGTGTATTGTACGCAACCTTGCCCTGTTTTTACACAATAGACTGTTTCCAGAACTTGAACCTGCGACCTTTCAGTCACATGACAATAACTTTACCAGTTGCACCAAGGTTACCTCTCTAAATAATATCAAACCGTTAAAGAAGAAAAAAATTATGTTATACTTTTGTCAAACACATCATCCATTTTCATTGTGATCAACATAGAAAGATTTCAGTTTTTTCAACAAAACGATTGTGATGTTGATGATTTGCAATCGTAATAAGAAAGGCATACTTCGACAGACAAATTACTCTTGCAAGTGTAAATGCAAACTGTAACTCCACTGTTTTTGCATGTAAAATCACAACAAATATCATAAAGTCTTACATCATAACATAAACATACTCCCTGAATACAATAAAGAAAAATATGACCCCAAACATTAACTACGTCCCTTCAACGCACCAATAAATAGCAATACAAGAGATGCAAAAAATGAGGCTTCAGCGAAACAACTCACTACATATTCCGAGATCTAAAGCAAAAGATAGAGTTTCTTTATTCAGAAGTCACGTAAGCAAGATTCGGAAGACTTGACAATTGTGATTTACCACAGAGGCGATACCAAACTCTGGTGGTTCATATATATGTCCCACCCAAGTTTGTCGGAAATTTTAGGATAACTTAACCGGCCATTGTTTAAGTCATACATGACAAGTCTACGCCAAGTTCTCACCAAAACAACACCATTTTCTGAAACAAACAAGGGATCAATATGAAACTGCCTTGGACAATTCCTAGTTAACTTCTTATGAGGGATGATCATAAATTTAGTCCATGACTTAGCAACTCCATACTCTTTCATCATCCACACACCCCATTGAGTTTCCTTAGAGTGATTGAAACGCACGCAAAGACAGTTCCTCAAAACATACAAGTCATGATTGCAGACATTGTCAGCATCTTGTTAAGGCAACAGCACTTGGCTATAAGTCTCCTTCTCAAGATCAAAAGATAGAATCATCCTTTCACTAGAATTAAGACCGTCTTTATTAACCCAATTCAAAGTGCCACTCACATATTTCCCTAACCATGAAATAGGATCACACGCGCAATTTTGAATCTTTTTCCAAGAATTTTCACCAAATGTATAAGGTAGGGTGATTTTTTTACTATAACTATGCTTATTTAGCACATCAAGCAGTACCTTGTACTTGTCATTAAGTTGATCAAAGCCAAAAGCATGATGTGTGATAAACCCATCATGTCCATATCCATTAAAGGTTGGAGATGTTTTGGATATCAAGTTGATAGAGGGATTCCACAATTTGACACAAAATTGATCGATATTATAAAGACATAACAACCCGTTGCATGAACCTATAATACTGCAATTGCTGACTTTAACGGGTTTAATAGGGGTTGATAGGTTTTCAAACAATGGCTCCACAGGGTAGTAAAATACGATTCCACGATCTATATTATTGTAAGAGACCAATTGTGGATATACAGTTGAGATTTGAAGTTGGTTCTTCACGAATTGGGGATGAGAGATTGTGGTTTTCCAAGATTTACAAACGCACTTAAATTGAAGGAGGGATCTCACCGGAAGTCTCAGGAGGATCTCAACGATGATTTCGTCTGGCAAAACCGGCAATGGATTGTTGGCGGAGACGCATCCTGCGTTGTGCAATCTTAACATCATGGCTCATCTTCTCCCTGCCGCCAAGAGTTATTTTTCTGTCGAAGTTGATCCCTGATTTTCTTTTAGTGGAAATAGTGCATACCAGTTATTCTTCTGATGCAGTTTGGGCGTGCTTGTCAGTATTTAAGTGACTTTTGTTGTTGGTTGTTGTTGACTTGTTTCACTGAATCTTATTTACACTTTTAATCCTTGCAAATTTGGTTCATTTGAAGTTTGGTCTCTGTACTTATTAATTATTTTAAACACTCATTGCAAATGTTAATCACTTAAAATTTGGCCACTCGACTCAGTTAATGACTACCACGTCACTGATTAATTGATGTGGCACTGCTGATTGGCTAATTCACTTGTTGACTCATCAAAAGTTCATGTGAACGAACCAAAATACCCATTAGGCTTTCGGACAAACACGAAATTACCAATTTGCCCCCAAGTTCATTTTCTTCACCAGACACATCTTATCCACCCTCTTTTCCAAGTAACTCTTAATTCAATAAACAACAAAGTGGCTAGTAAGCTTTGTGATTCCTGCAAGTCATCAAAGGTAACATTATTATGCCGTTCTGACTCAGCTTTCCTTTGTATCACCTCTGACTCCAACATCCACCAGGCCAAAAAAACTCGCCTCCCATCACCATCGCGTCCCTCTCACTACGTTTCACCACCACCACAACAACCAACAACAACAATTCTTCTCCGAATTTGATCCTGAAGTCACCACTCGTACCCCGAAATTCACGATTTCGTCACTTTTGAAGCTAAAACAGACTCGTCGGAGCAAAACGGTCACAACACCACTGCAGATGGCGTCGTTCTGGTGCAGTCTCAGAGCAAAACCGCCACCAAACACGAACACGACCACAAACACTACTCAGATATCAACATCGATTTCTCCAACTCAAAACCTTTCACTTACAATTACAATCACAACGTAAGAACTCGAAATCGAAAAATAAAAGAAATCATGATGAATTGTTGAATTTACCTTTTCAATTTAAAATCTGACCGTGTTGTTGTTTAGGTATCTGCGTTGTTTAGGTATAATTATGTGTTGTTTAAGTTCATATTGGGTTCGATGGAGAGAAGGAAGATTGTGGTGGTTTTTAGTGGTGATAAGGTTGTTGTTGGAAGGTGGATGATGGGGGATTTCTGTAATTGTGGCGTGGTGGTGGTGGTGGTGAAAAAAAGAGAAGGAGACAAGAGAATGAAAAAGATGAACTTGAGGGCATTTTGGTAATTTCTCAACTCCTTGAAAGCCACAAGGTATTTTCGTCCGTTCACATGAACTTTTGATGAATCAACAAGTGAATCAACCAATCAGCAGTGCGACGTCAGCTAATCAGTGACGTGATAATCATTAACTGGGTTGAGGTACCAAATTTTAAGTGATTAACATTTGCAGTGACTGTTTGAAATAATTAGTAAGTACAAAGAACAAACTTAAAACTTGCCTTATTTGCAAGGGCTAAAAGTGTAAATAAGCCTTTTTAAAATAGATTTTTGTATTGTAGATATGTTTTGTTATAATTCTTTTAATAAAGAAATTTTTAAGAAAAAGTTCAAATGAAAAACTTTTTTGAATAACTTATTTTAAAAAGATATTCTAAGTATTTCATCATTTTGTTAAAATGTTTTTTGAATACTAAAATTTTGTAAAAAATTAAAAAAAAAAAATAGACTGAATATTTCACTATTCTTGATCATTGACCATATGGAGAAGAATTTAGTTTGATCGTTAGGATTAAGAGTTTGATTTGTTAATGAACTTTTAGCTTATGAAATCTCTATGGGTATTTGTAGCATGTATTTGCATTTTGAAATATGGATGAGGAATGTTCCAACTCAAAGTCAATTCAATTATACTCTCAATATTTTAGCATATCAAATGAAGCTTATTTTATTGTCAAAAACAAAAAGAGCACGAAGACCTCCTTGCCTTTAATTGTTCTAATATGTTAGAACCCTCGGATGTTTAAAAACTAAAATACATATTTGTCTTCATCTGTTCTAATCCGATATAATTTTACCTAAATCATTATGCTTTGATGACTAGTATTTGTAAGCATGTTATGCATACCATCTTTACCCGCCTTCATTAAGACTATTTTGACTGTAGAAATACTTCTAAGTTAAAAAAAGAAAGACATGAAAAATATTTGGCAGCTGCATCCACTCCCAACATCAAAGTTCTTCCAACCAACTTAGGAAGATAAGAAAGACCTTTAAAAGATAAGAACACCCTCCAACCTTAACCGAAGAAGCAAACTTGCTCAACTACTTCTGTCATTCCCAAACTGGGGGAACTTCTGTTGCATTGATAGAAAATAGGCTAAAAAATAACAGATTAATTGGAAAAGCAATTATTTAATGTATATAGATTACTGGGTTTGAGGGTTTGATTCGTGATTTTTCTGGATTTCTGATTCATGAATTTTGATGATGTTTATATAAAGAAGATGAAGATGAGGAAGAAGAGCAAGAGGTCACAAATCTATGCCTAAACCATGAAATCCCAATAGGAAGAAACAGTTAAGTGATCATTAAGAAAGCAATAACACAAGAGAAGAGCTAGCAATAACATAACATAATTTCAATAAGAAAGCACAAACATACACACTTATATAAGGGACATTATTCCACCCTGTAGGTTAAAGGGGGGAAATAATAGAGTTGAACAATAAATAAAAACAAGAGTAGAAACTGCGTTGAAGTTACAGAACCAAACATTGAACCATATTCATAGAAGTAGTAGTTCATTATTTAATAATTAAGGAGCTAGATCAGCAAGGAGACCAACTACATGATCTGCAAGGAGGTGCAATTTTCTGGTGGATAATCAAACTGACACAAATCAAAAGAAGTGAAGCTGTGAGCTTTATGAGCAAGTCTATCAGCAACTCCATTAGACCTTCCAGAAATAGAAGTCAAGGTAGCTTCCCAGTGAGGACTGTTAAGAAGATCTCTTATGCCACAAACAAGAGGATCATTAGATCTTCCTCCACAATTCACAGAATACACAACTCCTTCATTATCTGACTTCACCAAAACTTTCCTCTTCCCTTTCTCCTTAACCCAAAGCAAACCTCTTAAAATTGCTTCCTTCTCAGTTTCATCAACTTTTAAATTTGGATTCAGCTTTTGAGCAAAACCACATATCCATTTTCCTGATGAGTCACTTAGGAATCCGCCACAACCTGCTGATGGAACTTCACGCTCACGAAGAAGTGAAGAAGTGAACCGTCGACGTTTAGTATCACCTCCTCAAGATAATCAGGACGGCGGGCTTGAAATGGCGCCACTTCGGCGGCTTCCGGTTGTTTTAGGACACTGTGTGAGCTACTGGCCACGGCTGCTGCTGCGGCGACTGCTGCTGCTGTTGCGGCGACTGCACCAGCTACTTTTAAAAACGTCCAGGCCCACCCTTCCTTGTTATCCTTGTCATCATCGTTTCCCTTCCCAGCTCCGCTGCTCATCTTCTTTTCTTTCTACTGATTGATTGATGTAGATCAATATTGTATTATCAGAGCAGAGTATACAAAAACATGCATGTACGTAGATCAATATTTATTTGGGGTAGCAAAATAAATATTATTGGGGTGGCAAAACATAAAACACACCTACTTATTAAAACAAAATAAAAAAAATTGGGGTATACTACCATGCATATACTACCATCCGCCCTTGATTGTGCTACCCCTAAAAAGTTTATTCATTAAGCTAATAAACACATGATTCTTTAAAAATAATTTATTTTTAGTTTCAATCTTTGTTTAGAGATAATTATTTTTAGATTTCAAGTTTTTATATAAAAAAAAAGTTCTTTTTGAAGCCTTATTCTCTTTGTAATTATAAAAAGTAGAGATTAATTTCTATGCAATAAGCTTCATAAAAAAAATCTATGCAATAATAATGTGCAAAACATTTTTATACGTGTATGTAATCATATCATGTCAAATAGATATGTAAATATATTTTAAGAATTAACTTTTTGTTAGAGAAGTATAGGAATTAACTTTAAAAAGTGATATCATTGAATGATTTAATTGAATATATATATCTAAAATAATTTTATATTATCGGTGTATACAAATTAAATTTTAAAAAGTAACGATTCAAACTAGTTCATGTTATATAATTTTAATCAAGAACGCTTAGATGAAATAACGTGAGTCTCTTATATTTTAACTAAGGTCCAAAGTTCGAATCTAGTCTTGAGCATACAACAACGTTAAAACTCTTACGGCGTGTTTGATGCACTAAAAATGGAGGACATGACAAAGTTGTACCATGTTTAATTTGTAAGACTGTTTCAAAGACATAACAAGCCAAAGGTAAGGAGGGACATAACAAAAACTAAAATTTTCGTCCCAATTATTGAATAGTTAATTAAAATCATTAATGGAGATTGGATGAGAACAATTATTCAATCATTATTCAATAGTTAATGATTGCGTGAGAACAATTCAAATCTCAAACTTGATAATCGAGATTGGATGTTTAAACAATCACGAATGACATGAATGCGCATGAAATCTAATTTCAAACCAATAATGAAAGGTGTGGTTTTATGGAGAGAAAAATAAAATGTAACATCCATGAATCACCATTATATAAAACATGATATACAGGGTAAATATCTGATATACTTTCCATGATTCAGTTATTACATTTACATAGTACAAACAACATAAGTAACTAAAAATACAAAGATAAGTGGATGTAATTTTTATACAACACTTATCATGGGAAAGGAACAACTTTTTCATTTGTAGTACAACATACTTGTTCATGCTCACAAGTATACCAAACTTCAAACATCGCCACTTCGAATTTACAAAGTTTCTTGTTTTTTTTCCTCCTTTCTTTCTCTTAAATTTGGTATTTCTTCAGTCTTGAAATAGGTGAGGTCTAGGGTGAACCATCAATTAAATGGTTCATCGGTCGACCACTTTTATATACCATCAAGATATATCCAAAGGTCTAGATTAAATCGAAAAGAAAATGAGAACAAGTGCATTTTTCCTCACATTATCCATTTCCCCTTCTTCTCTCTCCCTTCTTATCTCTCTCAATTTGTTCAGATTCACATCCCTCAATCCAAAAACCAGCCACTACTGTAACTGCCACAAACCATCTTTACCACCCTGCCTTCAAACTTTTCTCCTTACCCATCCTTCAACGTTACCAACCATTGGTTAAATGTAAAAAGTCTTGACAATGTAATTTGATATTTATCATCAACTGCATGAGTGATTCAACATAAAACAGTATTGAATCATAACAAAATATTGAATCATAACAAATGATAAATCAAAGAATTACTATATATGAGGATTTGTCCATCGCCCCTAAAGATCACATAGTATTGCAATTTCCTCTCTCTATAACGAACCTTCTTAATTAGTTCTTATTATTATTATTTTAAATTCAACAGGGTTAAGTAAATCTCAACTTGCAAACAGTAAAAAAAACGTTATAAAAAAGTATATTTTCAATTGTAGAAAATGTAACCATGAACATCAAAGAGATATGAAGTTTGGTGGAGAAGAGAGAGTGGATACAACATAATCCAGTGCGATGATGTATATATGGCAATTGTGTGAATCTTTTTAATTTAAAGGTCAAAATTAGTGGTACACTGGTGATGGACTCAATTGAACCCTCACCCTAGAATCCACCCTCGAAATAATTGTCTATTTAATATTTTTTCCGTCTCAAAACAATTGCTACTTTAGAATATTAATACAACATTTATTATTTTTTCCATTATTATACCATTATTAATTTCATAAAACTTGACTATTCCATTAACTAGTAATGTCCCGTAAGTGTACCTCAGTTGGTAGCTACCAGAGATAATTTATGCAGGGGCCGGGGTTCGAACCCCGAATTCCCCACTTCTCCACACATAATGTATGTGAATCTAGCCACTAGGCTACTTGACAAAAAAAAAGTTTTAGTAAACCATGCATAAACTTTTTGTGATGGAGTAGTTTAGTCATGCTTGTCTGCTCAAACATCGCACAATCGGTTTCGAGAGACGAAGAGGCCATCACTCACAGCAACGCAGCGAAGTAATCCAGAAATAAATAGCACCAAAGAGAAGCAAAGATATTTGTCAAAAATAAAAAGGTTTAATAACAGTTTTGACCCCCTAAGTATTAGGAAGTTGTGATTTTGGCCCCCAATAAAATAAAATACAACTCAGCCCCCTAAGTACTGCCCATTTTGCAGTTTTGCCCCCATACTAATTTTGACCAAGTCAATGCTGACGTGGACGCCACATGTGTATTTTTTTTATTAAAAAAATTAAAATAAATATTTTATTTTAGTTTTTAGTTAAAAAAAATGAAAAATAAAAAAATTACAAACGTGTCATCCACATCAGCATTGACTTGGTCAAAATTGACCTAGAGGCCAAAACTGCAAAAGGGACAGTAATTAAGGGGCTGAATTGTATTTTATTCTTTTAAAGGATCAAAATCGCAACTTCCTAATATTTAGGGGGCGAAAATAAAATTAAAGAGATGAGCAATAACATAATTTCATTAACAAACAAAGCTGGCACAAAACATACACACTTATTGATGGGGAATCGTACTAGTAAAACTTGATGAGTGAATAAAATAAAAAGTAGAAACTGCGTGCGTTGAACTTACATAACAAACCACACATATTACAGAAGCAGTAACAAATTGGCAATACCATAGCTAGTTGATTATTTAAGTTGCTTGAGGAGTAGAGAGACACAGTTTTTAGGAGGATCATCAAACTCCTCATACAGATCGTTATCTAATTTGTGAGCTTCATCAGCGAGTTTGTCAGCGAGTTTGTTACCATCACCAGGTATCCAAGTCAACGAGGCTTTCCAGTGACGACTATTAAGAAGATCCCTTATTTCACATATACGACTATCATTAGACCCGCGTCCATATTTCACTGAATTTACGGCCTCTAAACGATCTGACTTCACCGTTACTTTTTTCTTTCCCTTTTTGTTAACCCAACGCAAACCACTTAAAATTGCCTCCTTCTCAATTTCATCCAATTTTAAATTCGAATCCAACTTTAGTGCGAAACCGCATATCCATTTTCCTGAAGCGTCGGTCAGAAAACCACCACAGCCTGCAGACGGAATCATAGGAAAATGGGAACCGTCTACGTATAGTATAGTATCGCCTCCTCCTCCTCTTCCTCCTCCTGACGAGTTTGCTTCACTCCAACTGGTGCTACGTCGGCTTCAGGTTGTTTTAGGAGACTGTATAAACTACCGGCTACAGCTGCCGTTGCGGCAGCTACGCCTGCTACTTTTAAGAACGTTGACGCCCACCCTCCTCTTTCTTCTTCTTTCTTGCCTTCCTTCTCATCGTTTCTCCTCCCTCCGCTCATTCTACTTTCTTTCTGCTGATTGATCGATTAATTGCTGTTTACCAAAACCAATCGCCCTTATCATAAATATTTATTTATGATGATTGATTAGAGCATAGTGTACTATATTATAAAAAAAAAAGAGAGCATAGAATACTAAAGCAGGGAGGGAATATATTAATTATTGTAAGATATGTTTGCATTCCTACGATCAAAACTATAATATTACTCTGCCTTTTTACTTAATACAATACATTTAAGTTAAAAAAATGATGAGATTCTTTATGGTAACCGATTGCACTCATTCATACAGTTACTGATTGTGTGCGAACAATTCAAATCTCAAACTTTATAATCGAGATTGGATGTTTAAGCAATCACTAATGGCATGAATGCACATGAAATCTAATGTCAAATCAATAATGAAAGGCGTGGTTTTATGGAGAGAAAAATAAAATGTAACATCCATGAATCACCATTATATAAAACATGATATACAAGGGTAAATATCTGATATACTTTCCATGATTCAATTATTACATTTACATAGTACAAACAACATAAGTAACTAAAAATACAAACATAAGTGGATGTAATTTCCACCATATTATATATCCAATACACAATATTTTTATACAACACTTATCATGGGAAAGGAACAACTTTTTCATTTGTAGTACAACATATTTGTTCGTGCTCACAAGTATACCAAACTTCAAACATCGCCACTTTCGAATTTACAAAGTTTCTTGTTTTTTTCCTCCTTTCTTTTTCTTAAATTTGTCTACAGACGACAATGGTTATGAAGAATTTAAGCATTCTTCTAGGAAATGTTATTTGATCATGTTTGAGTTGTTTCCTGGTTTTTATTGGAGTTTTGAAAGCTGGTTTCTATTACTTCTGCTTCATTTATAACTTGTTAGCGCCTTGGGATTGGAGTCAAGATGCTCTCAATTTATTAGTCTCTCAATTTCTTTTATGGAAAATGTTAATTTGTGCCCTTGGGGCATAAGTTAAGGAACCAAATGTAAAAACTTTTTTTTAAAAGTTGTGCATTCAATGCTTTGAAAGTTTCAAAAGTTATCATTTAAATATAAAATTTATTTGTTAATTCTATTTTAAGCTCCTTAACTTGTGCCCTTAGGGCACAAGTTAACATAGGTCCCTGCAAAAATTTATTTGTTTTTTAAACAGGTCCTTGCAAAAAAATTTGTTTTTTAAAATAGTCCCTGAAGTTTTTTAAAATAGTCCCTCCAAGGACTATTTTAAAAAACAAAATTTTTTGCCGGGACCAAAAACAAAATTTATTTTTTACAGGGATCAAAACTTAAACAGGCCATATCTGCAGGGACGAGTGCAATATTTAAGCCTCTGTTATATTATAAAAAGAAATGAGCAAGTGTACTAAAGCATGGAGGGAATATTAACTTTAATTATCGTGAGCTATGTTTGCATTCGTACGATCGAAACTATAATAATATATAATCTACCTTTTGACTTAATACAATACATTTAAGTTAAAAAAAAATGATGAGATTCTTTATGGTCACCCATGAAGCCGATACTCAAAATGGACGACGTACTGTATCCCCTGCGTATCCTGCACCGATACTTGTCTGATACTTTCCGATATGTATTAGGAGAGTATCCGAAGATTAAATTTATTTATTTTTTAAAAACAATTATCCGATACTTTTCAGATACATATGGGATACGAGCGATAGACGTTGGAAAACCGATATGTGCGGGTTACCTGATGTTTTTATTATATTTGGTATATATGTAATTGACTAGGGTAATGATGTTTTCTATTTAGGATATATTATATATGTAATTGACTAATTGTCGTTTTCTTTATTATCAATATTACTTACATTTATGTTTCTATCGTTGTCGCTGTCTGTTTTGTGTCTCTTTGTTTGTTTGAGAACGATGTTATTGTTGATTGATGTGTGAAGGCAATTTCATTGTTGTACCTTATTGTTTTTCTATGTCTGTTTGGTCTAAGTTTTGCGCCAATTTTTTTTGCTTTAGAGTTTTAGTCCATATTTTGTATTTAGAGTCTTAATATGTAGTTTAAATTTAATTTATTTTATTGAAGTATCCCAACTGTATCGTATCTTGAATTTTAAAATTTTCCTATATCGACGTATCTGTGTTGTATCGTATCATGTATCCGGACTTGATAGATTTTCACCTACTGCACACATTCATTTAGTTACTGATTGCATGAGAACGGTTCAAATCTCAAACTTGATAATTGAGATTGGATGTTTACGCAATCACTAACGGCATGAATGTGCATGGAATCCAATTTCAAACCCATAACGAAAGGTGTGGTTTTATGGAGAGAAAAATAAAAGGTAACATCCATGAATCAATAAGGGTAAATATCTGATATACTTGATTCAATATTACATTTACATATAGTACAAACAACATAAGTAACTAAATTAAAAATACAAAGATAAGTGGATGTAATTTCCACTATATTATATATCCATTACACAATATTTTTATACAACACTTGTCATGGGAAAGGAACAACTTTTTCATTAGTAGTACAACATATTTGTTCGTGCTCACAAGTATACCGAACCTCAAACATTGCCATTTCAAATTTACAAAGATTCTTGTTTTTTTCTCTGTTCTTTTTCTTAATTTTGTCTACAAACGACAATGGTACCCGTACGTACATTTTAATTAACCGTAGCTAGCAGCTAGTTTCCATCATGTTTGTGGTACATGCATGTGATCATAATTTTTTGAAGAAGGAAGTTTTTGAGGTGCTTCATATTTTTAACGATATTAAGAGTCGGGCTCCGAATGACTTCAACTTTGAATTCTTTAAGTCCTTTTGGAAAGTTATGAAGCCGAAAGTGTTTGCGTTGTTCGATCAATTTCATCAAAATGAATGTCTTTCGAGTTATTTCACCTCTTGCTTTACTACCCTTATCCCGAAGGCTAATGATTATCATTCTTTGAGGGCTTCTCGTCCACCGATGCACAAAGAGCAACACATTGGAAACACAAGAAGAAATATGGGCAACAAATTATGATGGAGCTTGAATATTGCAGGTTGAGTAAAGAACCTCTCCATTTGTCAAAGTAAATGGAGAATACAATTTGGAGAGAGTTAGACAAAAAAAAAATAGTAAATGCTTTTAATAATGGGTTCCACCATCATTAATTATTGTATACTATTTTCAAGATTTTTTGTGTTTTTATCTTTCTAAATTGAGGAAATAGAGAGAATTGTAAATGGAGAGGATCTCAACTCTTGCAGGTTGGGATACAACTTGCCGACATTCTGAATAAGCCTTTGAAAAAATCAATGTTTAATTTGACGAATTAAAAGAGCTTATCTTAATGAGAATACTAGCATACATGAATTAGGTGGGAGTGAGGTGGTGAATTCATGGTTTAGATTAATTTGTTACTTGTCAGATAAGTTATTTAATTATGTTTAGTTTTGAGAATTTTTGGCTAGTTAGTTGACTGTTAGCTCATGTATATAGACACTTTGATCAATGTACTCTGTATCATTCCCTTATTATTCATAACTCTCTTTTCGTTGCATCTAAAATCATTCATCTTCACCACAATTCATCAATTGCTCCAACAAAATTTTATGATTTTAAAAATATGGTTAATTTTTCGTTATAATATGTCTGTATCTCTGATATTTTAAAAATAGATTATATCAAGTGTTAGCTAGGCATATTAAAAATGAACAAGAAAAAGAAAAAGAAAAAGATAAGCATTAAGCATATTACAAGCTCGGAGACAATGAAAACTAGTATTAGATTAAGCAAATGCAACATGATAGTAGAAACTAGAAACTGGGATATATAAACATCAAGAAATTAAACCATTTCAGCGAGTTTGTCAAAAACAACTTTGTTTGCTTTTCTACGAATCCAACTCAACTTGTTTTGCCAAGGAGGATTATTAAGAAGCTCCCTTATACCAGAAATGAGAGGACCAGAAGATTTCCCTTTTTGTCCATTGTTAAAAAAATTCACAATCCCTTCCAAAACCAGTTTAGTCAAACCTTTTCCCATAGCCAAGTCTAATCCTTTTAAAATTGCTTCCTTATAAATTTCATCAGCCTCTAAATTTGGTTTAAACTTTTGAACTTCACCACGCCATGCTGATTCAATCAGTGGGAAACGCACCCAACCCATGATAGGTTTGGTCCACACAGCTTCAGGGCGGTGAATCATGGAACAGGCTGAGTATATGCAACCAATTATTACAGCGGTGGTTGCGACGGCTGCACATGCTACACTAAAAGATGGTGATAGCAACCCTCCTCTTCCTCCTTTGCCTCTTCTGCTATCTTTTCTCTTCTCTCCGCTCATTTTTACTTTGATGAATGAATCTTTCTTTCACCGATTTAAAAGGCATAAAACACCATCGTATATATTCAACTTTTTTGCATAGAACTACGAAAGGTTTTGCATAGTTTCAAAGCAAGAATTCATACCCTAAACACATAAAACAAAAAACTGCTATATCTAGTTGACATGGCGTGAGGCATATCATTACCAATGCTAGGACTATAAATATAGTTGATCACCCTATGTGGCATTTGTTTAGTGGATGAGAGAGTAATGAATTAATAAAAGGGAAGAGAAATATAAATAAAAAATGTCATTTAAAGTGGTATGGAAAAAAAAGGATGTCAGTCTATAATTTTCCAACTAAAAAGCAGCAAAAATCATAAATATGAGCACAACCCTAAATTAAAAAATTTAAACACACAATTGAAAAGAAAAAAAACAAAGTGAATTAATTTGGCAACTTCATTTTGTTCTTTTATACTATTATTTTTTAATTGTGTGTTTAGATAAATTTTATTTAGAATTGTGTTTATGCAAGAGTTGTTCCCAACCCTTAGGGCATTGTTTAATCATCTAAAAATAATAACTTTTACATTGAAAATTGTGTAGTTGTGACTTTTACATATGTTTGACTTGTATTTTCGAGACAAACTTTTTTTTTATGAGTTCCTTAAACAATGATAGCGCACTTGTAATTAGACCGTTTTTATTATCGTAAATGTAAAATGAAGAATAATACATAGTTAGATATTACAATTAAAAATAAATCATTAAGGGCCGGTTTGAATTAGGTTTATTTTGAGCTTATGCAAAATAACTTATGTAAATAAGTAAGCCTTTATGTTAACTCATAAGTTCTCAATAACAAAAAATGTATTTTCATAAACTACATTGACAGTAAATGAATACACAAAAGCTTATTTATTTAGATAAGTGTTTGACATACGCTCTAACATAAGTCAATCCAAACGGACAATTTATATTCACGGCTTAAATTTATATTGAAAATTAAAAGCGCCAAAAAATTTTGGAATCAATATTTGAATTCAACAATTTTTTAATAAATACTAACAAATATGATTTGAAATCAATCAAATCAAAATATAAGAGAGAAAGAGAAATTAAAAACATCATTGAACTATATCTAGTCTCGGCTTGCACGCAAACCATAGTACGTGAACAAATCAACATATAGAGCTCTACGCACGGAAGATTTTCCCTGTACATTAAAATTTATTTTATTTTATTTTTTTCAATTTGTAATTATTTTTTGTAATTGTAAACAGTAACTGCTGCATTTTTTTAATTTCTTTTTATTTAACTGGGAGCAATGAGTAATTTTACCATGATAGTGGGGGACAAAACTGGAAAGAAAATAGGCCACACCAAATCGATAATTTGAAACTATATTTCCACCCAAATCTCAGTCTTCCTTCCCTAATCCTAATTTCACTATTCTATGCTCCTTTTTTTCTTCTTTCTGCCTCGTTCATTATATTTCCGCCGCTGGTTCAAGCTTCCATCACAGTTAACACCGCCTTCGCAGGTAAGATTCGTCATTGTTTCTTTTTTGTATCGTCCCTCTGTTTCTTTAGTAGCAAGGTACCTTATTTCTTTTGAATCAGGGTTAAAATTGTTATTCAGAAGAAGCTGAAAATTGTTGATTCTAGTAGGCGTGTTGCAGGTGTGAGATCCATCGCTCATCTGTGCAAATCAATGGTATGCTCTTTCGCTCAAATCATCTATTACTTTGAATTGATGGAATTCCTAACTATACTGATGAATAATCATTTATTTTCTGAATAATAACAATACAGACCAACCCCCCCCCCCCCAAACAACGAGTTTTATAGAGTTTACCATGATGTATTGGCATATTTCAAGGCAGTAGAAATTGCTTTTCAAGATGACAGGATAAAGTTTGATCGGTTTTTTCAACTTCGACAAGAATTAACAAGTCATAAAAACCATCATGATGAGTTTTTAAACCTAGTTGAAGCAAGAGTCAAGATCTTGTTTGAAGGACATACAGATTTGATTTTGGGATTCAACATCTTCCTGCCAAACAACGAGCCCTATAGAGTTCACGATGATCTATCCATGTATCTTAAGAAAGTAAATGTTGCGTTTCAATATGACAGAATAAAGAATGATCAGTTTAACGAACTTCGATATGAATTAATAAGTCATAAATATGATCATGATGAGTTTTTAAACCTTGTCAAAGAAAGAGTGAAGATCTTGTTTGAAGGGCATGCAGATTTAATGTTGGGATTCAACATCTTGCTGCCAAAGGAACATCAAATCACACTTTCGTTAGGGTCTAAAGATGCATCAGCGTTTCTTGAGGCTGTAAAAGTATCGTTTCATGATAAGAGGGAAACTTATAATGAGTTTTTGAATCTCCTAAACGATTTCAAGGATCAAAGTGTTGTGGCAAGAGTGAAGGAGCTGCTTAAAGGGCATACCAATTTAATTTTGTGGTTCAACTACTTCCTGCCAAAGGAACATCAAATCACACTTCGATTTCAACTTGACACCACCGGTCAGTTAGTAATCTATGATTATTCATTGCACTTCTCATCTGTTGATACTTTTATGCAGTTTTTTTACTATATATATCCCTCATGTTTCTACCATATGCTGTAATGCCATGATTTTTGGTTTGTCGCCATCCACCATAATATTTGTTCGATATATTTAAATTGTTCAATCATTCCTAGATTGAGTGTAATGGCGTCCTAGATTAGAGACTAATTTGATGGATTAAGTTGTGACACTCTGCATTGTTGAACAAGAGCAAAATTGATGATAGAAATCTTTCATGTTATGAATTGATGGAGTCTATATCTTTGGAGTATTACAATAGGGGTTAGGGGTTCATGCATTTTATGTCCTTGAGAAACTATTGTCCACGCTGTAACAACCGTCTTACTATCAGAAAATATTCCGGAAACTTTACAATTTAATAAACAACTAGTAGGAGAAATCACCATAGAAAGAAAAGAAGAAAAAAAAAACTAAACAAACAGGAGATTCCTACCCTGCAACCATTCTGTTAGAACTCCCCAAAACTTCCAGTGGTTATTTTATTTTGCTAATTCTTTCATAAAGTTTGGAATTGAATTGATTTGAAGCTAGCTTTTGAAATTTTTTTGAAGGATTTTCCATTGGTTTTGGTGAGAATGCAGTTTAGGTCGCAAATTCATCATCTTCAAGCGCAAGCAAAACTGCACAAAATCTGGTTATTTGTGTTTACCATTATTTAATTAGAGGTAGATCTTGCTTAGTTACAATCACATGAAGAGTTTTATGGGTCAAGGTTTTAGTGTTGGGATCGATGATTCATCAAATCAGCGTCTATATAAAATGGACACAAAACCTTGGGTGTTATCCAAGAGAAATGATTGTAAGAGTTTAGAAGCTTATTGTTGTAAGGTTGATGTTTACTGCGAAGGCAATGAAGGTTATTGCGTCTAGACTCTAGAGGGTGGATCTTGGGATGCATATGACGAGGTTGCAGCATGATATGTTATCGGATATGAGTGTGGGGGAGGAGATGAAGAAGGATGCTGCTGGACTGAAGGAGGTTTTGAAATAGAAGGAGGCTAGGGTTGAGGAGTTGGTGAAGGAAGTGGTAGGGTTGACGAAGGTGCAAGCAGAGACTGAGGTGAGGAAGGGTTGAGATGATTTTATATTTTAATTATTCTTTCGATCATTGACGAGCTGGAATTTTTTTTATCTATGATTTAGCTAAGTGAGGTGCCGCCTTGACTTGGTCAAAATTAGCATTTAGCAAAAGGGTTAAAGATAGGGGGACAGAAATGCTATTTTTTTGGTTCGGGGCCAAAATCACAACTTTCGTAAAGTTAGGGGACCAAAAGTGTATTGTATTTTTTCTGTTCATACAGTACAGCTAAGGTGTTTATCACCTTGTAGCTTATTTTATTTTTCTCTTTGATATGGTTTTATCTGTTTGTTTTCAACCCTTCAGTAATTCCACCCTATTGGTTTTCTTTGTAGTGTTTATTTTCACTATTCCAGTTGTCTGTTATCTTTTCTGTTTTAGAATTAATCTAAAAATTTTATTGTACTATCTTTTATTGATTCTTGGTATATTTGTTTTTTCTCAAATGATTGTAGGGGAAATGCATGGAAATGATTTTTCCTCACTACTTGACCTATGCCTATGTCTTTAATTCCTTCTCATTTTTCTTTTGTTGGGGAGGGGGTTCAAATAAAATGCCATGCCTAATATTTAATGCTTTCAATTAGGATGTTAATATATGGTGTGAATCATCAAGTTCGTCCTTGAATTTTTACGGGTCGGCCAAATTCATCCCTCAATTATGCAAAATATCAATTTAATCCTTGAATTTGTTAAATGTCAATCAAGTTAGTCCTTCTGTTCAAACAGAGCGTTAACGGGGCTGACGTGGCCGTTAACCTCTCACATAGTCACATGTCAGACGCCATGTGGGCAGGGACTAATTTGGCCGATAAAAACAAACATTTCAAAGGGCTAAACTGATTGATTTGCAGAAAATGTTTTGGCTTTCTTCCCAAACGGCTCTTTTCTTCCCCAACGGCTCTTTCTTCCCCAATTGTATAAAATTGTAACCCTAATTACACAATCTGCAATCTATCCTCCAGTAATAAGTGGTCCAGTTCTTCCCTAATTCAAAAATCTTCAAATCCTAACTTTTTCGCATTGAATCTGAAAGTCAAAATCCTCAACAAAAAAAAATTGAAGCAAAACTATTGAAATTGAATCTGAAATGATGGGGTGGGAATATGGGAAAAAACAGTTATGAAAGTCGAGCTTCATCTTCAAGCTCCAAGTTTAATGGTGATGTGAGAAAAGAGGTTGAAGATGATTGAGGAATGTAACCTTTCTGTAATAATATTTCCATCAAATTACTCCATGAATGATTGCTCTATCTATCAAATAGATCCATACGTTATATTAAAAACCATAAAATAAGTCCCTGAATTGTTTAATCAGATATCAAATTGATCCTTGAAGGATATGTGTACAAAATGATCAAAACTTAAAACAAAAAAATAAAAAAACGGACAACAAAAGGGTGCATACGAACACAGAAACTTGATAAACTACAGGAAAGGTGTTACCTTTAACCACAACCGAACACAGAAACTTAAAAAACGTGAGAATCGCCGGAGATGATGATGATTTTGGAGGGGTGAGAATGGAGAAAGTTTTAGTGGGAAGGAGAAGGGTCAAAGACATTTTTGATGTTTCTGAGTGAAATGTAAAGAAGGATGTATGGGTAACACAGGGGCAAAATGGGAAAGCAGAAGAAAAAAATAAACTGAAAAGTGAAAACTAGACTTTTTCCAATTCAATCAAATTAGTCCTTGAACACGTGGCTTCCTTCTTGCCACGTGTATAAGGCAACACATCATGCAGGGCGACAGATCAGCATGGCTAACAGAACACTTGGACGGAGGGACCTTTTTGATGGACGTCTGACAAATTCAGGGACTAAGTTGATATTTCGCATAATTGAGGGATGAATTTGACCGACCCGTGAAAATTCAAGGACGAATTTAATGGTTCACTCTTAATATATGTGAGGATGAAAATGAATATCTATTGTTTTCTATTCGTTGGCATGATCCATGACCACAAAAATGGGAAAGTAAATTACTCACATGAAGAAAAAAAAAAAGATCACACATATTTGTATTTTATGCTGATCTAAATTTCCTTCTTGGGAAAATGGGGTAATCAATATTTGTTTATCTCCTCATTTTCTGTGATATCATCAGATTAACGATAAAATATCTTAACTTTCATAAATTAAAAAAAAAAAACATGTTTAGAAATCACCTAACATTGTCATTGTGATTCATAGGTATAAAGGTGAAAAAGGTAGAAGAGAGCGGTGAACTTCCTTGGGATGTGCTTGATATCATTTCCAAAATACTAGATTTTGATTACTTTTTTCAGTTTGCTGGTGTGTTCAAGAATTGGAGGGTTTTTCATAAAATTTCTTGGAGAAATTTCTTGGCATCCCAAGAACCATTACTTCTTCAAATTTCGAATCAAGTTAAGAAATCATATTTCTTTATTACCATACCTGACCAAAAAGTTAATTGCTTGGAGATGATGAAGCACTTCCTCTACCCTACTTATGTTTCGTCTTCTGGAGGATATTTTATCATGACAAAATACAACCGTTTATTTATGCTAATCAACCCATTTACAAGAATAAAGAAGGTAATCAATACCCTTCCTTCTGAAGTTAACTATTCTTATTTACCTGATCGTGCCTTGCTTGCTTTTGACAAATGCTCTAAGGAATTTGTCTTGGTGGTTTTATGCAAAAGTCGATTGCATGTCTATCAATCTCGAAATTCTTGTTGGGTTACTTATTCGACAACGGAAAATGCAGAGATGGTTGTTGACTTTGTGGTTTTCAATATAATATATGTTATCACTAACAAAGCCAACACTGGGGTACTCAGCTTGAATTCTGCAAATATTAAATTTCTCAAGCTGACTATTACTCCCAACTTAACAATTTCCTTGTACCTTAGGTTGGTTGAATGTAATGAACAACTTTTAGTGGTTGATTTATTAATGACAAAAATAAGGAATGTCTACAAGGTAGACTTCTCAACAATGAGTTTTGTCAAACTGGAAACTTTGGGCGATACTGCATTATTTTATGTTTCAAAATTTGATAGGAGTAACTGTTATGCATTGAGCAACCCGGTCATGTGGGGATATGAGAGCAACTCTGTGTACGTCATCGACATGTTCCGTGTATTCAGGGGAATTGAAAAAATGCATCATGCTTCCGACTCCTCATGGAGCAAATTCTTCCATGGTCGAATGGTGTTTTAGACATCTACGATATGAGGTAGATTATTCTTTAGTTGAGTAACTTGCATATTGTACACGTTGCTACTTGTGATCTTTCTGTTTCAACCTATGTTGGTTTGCTAATAATGACTAGAGTAAGGAAAACTTGTAATAATTTGTAGATTTACTAATACATTGATTAATATTGAGATTACATGAATTCAATGTGTTGGACTTTATTAGTTTGTTTGCAAGTTGATAATGGAGACTAATAATGTTCGATGTATTTAGGTAAAGATGGATGCCGTTACAATAGTACCAATAACCCTTTTTAACACCATCAAAAACCATCGTTATTAGATAGCAATGAACTATGTACCATTGATTATCCATTGAATAAGTTTTTTTCTTTCTTATTTGTATGCATCGGTTAATTTCATTTCTCAATTTTTTTAAATAGTCAATACGTTCTGAATTTTGTATATGTCAATCAATTTAGTCCCTTCGTCAAATCTTGTCGTTAACAGTGCTGACATAGAGTTGTAAGTCAACTTTCATGTGTATAGGGATGAATTTAATCGAGAAATTTAAATTTACTTTTTTTTAAACGAAAGTCATTACAAATTGTTATAGTGTCAAATGGATTCTCGAATTATTCATTAAAAATTAAGTTAATCTCTAAATTATGTCACTCATTATCAAATCGATCCTTAAAATATTTATTTTATACATCAAACTAATCTCTGATACTTTCAAATAAATGCACTAAAGAACTAGAAGAATTTGTTTAAATTAAACCAAGGGTAAAACCACCCTTATTTGTGAACTTTGTAGAATTAGAGGAACCTAAAACTTGAGTTCTTAATGAAGAGTCTCGGTACCACATGTTATTTTTCAAATCATGTGAATGTTTTGATGAGATATTGTCATCATATCATATATCCATAAACACTCCTAATCCCGTCTGTGTCTACTGTTTAAGATCAAGTAAATAGGCCGAATGCTAACTCGATGACCCCTTAATACATAAAGAACGGTAGTTGGTGTCAAAGTTAACTATTAGCCAATATTACCACATTATATGGTAAGAGCACACTATATCATTGAACCCTATATTATCAATGACATTGAGTGCTCCTGCATCATATATACTCATGGAGCAATAAAGAATAAGTGGAATCTTTCAATTCATTTGCAATTGTTAAATTTATACTAGCATATCGAAGAAGATGACCATATGTATATTGAATTTTTTTCCTTCTCTTTATATTGTGTAGTCACACCAAAAATGTAAAGTTAGGGTTATAGAAACAATGTTCTCTAATCTTTTATCCAACAAAAAAGGAGGAAGCATTTTCAAAAGCAAACATTCAAATTCCATTATTATTACACTAATTACCAAAAACAGAAAGCCCTTGTCACAACAAAAAAATTAGGCAAAAGCTAACAGAAAGACAACAGCAAACATACCAGTGATAGTCATTCTTGTCAGTTTTAGCATTGAGAAAATCATTAGCAGCACGATGAAATGTTAAATAACGGATAATTCCTCGAATTTGAGTCTGCAACACACAAAAACTCATAAATCATACTGTAAACAAAAAACCAACAACCGTGGATTTTGGAAAAAGCAAAGTGAATTTGAAGTGGTTTTTAACACTTTTGCATGAAAACCTTTGAGACTAAATATTTCAATGATAGTGATAAATAACATACATGAGATGACAAAGGCGAGACTTCACCAAAACAAATGAACACACCACATATTCTATGTTATTAGAGTTGACCCAAAATGTTTTGACGCAAAAGACAGATAGCTGCTATAATCAGAAGTCATATAAGAAAAACTTGGAAGACTCCACAAATTCGATTTACCATAGTGGTGATATTAGACCCTCTTGGTAAACAAACATGTAGATCCAAACCAAGTTTGCCTAAAATCCAAGAATAATCAAACATACCATTATTTGCATCATAGAAAACTAATATTTATTTTATCATGGGAAAAGCATGGAAATCAAGACTGCTTGCAGAGATTATCACACGACTAATGTATGTCCTTTTATTGAATAGGGAATCTAATATTGATCTAATACCGAGTAAAAATATGACGATGCCATATCACTACGTACTAGATAGATAGGCAAAAATTTGCTCAAAAAAAAAAGAAAGATAGATAGGCAAAATAAACTTCTCTACTTGATGCAAAATAAACAAAAACCAACATCTTAGCACTAAATAATATCAACCAGTTAAAGAAGAAAATAATTATGCTATACTTTTGTCAAACACATCATCCACTTTCATTGTGATCAAAACAGAAAGATTTCATTTTTTCCAACAAAACGATTGTGATGTTAATAATTTGCAATCGTAATAAGAATGGAGGTTGTTGACATGCAAACCACTTGGACAAACAAATTACTCTTGCAAGTGTAAATGCAAATTGTGACTCCACTGTTTTAGCATGTAAAAGCACAACAAATATCATAAAGTCATACTTCCTTAATACAATAAAGAAAATATCAAACCAAACATTTGATGAAGCACACATTCATGGCTCTTCTAACAACAATTGTTTGTCGTCTAAACTCAAACCTTCCAAACTCATTTGATGAAATGATAAACCTTATTGAACTTGACCTACATGCCAACAATAAAAATCATTTCCTGATACTTTCGGAAACTCGACAAATCTCATTGATCTTGACTTGAGTACAAATGATTTCACACAGTTTCATGAGTCAATTGGGAGTGTAATCAGCTTCAAAAGATTAAATGCTGAGACAAATAAGCTTGAGGAACTACCTTTGAAAATCGGACATACACTTCATTAGCCTAATGTAATCAAAATTGTTGGCAGAAATTTTAAATTGTTTGTTATCTTAGAAAAAATCAAACCAATACAAACAAAACCATGTTTTAAATCTTGAGATTTGAATGACTTTTAAAGTTGAAATAAAATTAAATCGCACCACCAACACTCATACCATTACATATATATTGATCTAACCAAATTATAGATGTCATACTTAAAATAATCATAGATCAAGAACAACATAGATTTAAAATAATAAAGACTATTTGCATCATGGGACTGACAAGTATATGCAACCAACTACTGCAGCTGTAGTTGCCACGGTGACACATGCAACTTTTAAAATCAAAATCGTTGATAGCATAGCAAAAGTGAAAAACTACTACTCCTCCTCCTTCTCAGCGATCCTTTCTCTCGTCTTTTATTAACTTGTAATCTTTCTTTCACAATCCAGATGAGGCAGAAACACCATCGTATATATATTCAAACTTCTTTTTTTGTCTAGAATGACGAAAGGTCACTCAGTTTTCTTCTTTTTTTTTTTCAAAT
>Ga0228711_1000451_pt1 | contig 49721 bp, 24 predicted proteins | sample MedpolnodulmetaG_2_FD_177996 | JGI IMG/M metagenome (GOLD analysis project Ga0228711, IMG submission 177996) | Root nodule microbial communities from Medicago polymorpha collected in Santa Monica, California, United States - brown nodules | ecosystem: Host-associated > Plants > Roots > Nodule...
ATTTTTTTAATTGGTTGTTTTGTTTTTGTTTGTATTTTATTTTAATTTTAATTTTATTTTAACAAGATCCGAGTTTTCTTTTAATTTCCAAAATCAATTTTTTGTTTTTTAAAAAATACATTTACACACGTGGCAAACATTAAATGAAGACACGTCATCAAAATCAGACACATCATCACTAAAACACATGGGGGGCCTTCAAATCAGAAAGGGAGAAAAGGATGGGGTGCAAAATCGCTCGTTTAAAAACATGGGGTGCAAAATCGCACAATTGGCAAAAGATAGGGGGGAAAAGTGCAATTAAGCCTTCTAATAAATATATAATATGAAAACCAACGAATGAAAGTTTTTGGAGTTGAATTGGTAAAAACAAAGGCCTCATATCCTCCTTGTTCAAGGTTCAATTTTTGGCTCCATCAAATGCAACACTTATGAATATATTCTATCATTGTCTTTTCCTTTTAATCTACTTTCTTTATTTAATGAAATTCATGTAATTCTCACTATTTTAAGGATAAGTCTCACATAAAAAGAAGAGGTCAATGTTGAAAAGCGAATCTTACTATCACTTTTCTTATGAGATTCTTCCTAATTCAGCTAGAATAAATTTCAAAGATGAATGTTATAAAAAATAAAAAAAAAAGACGTATGTATGATCACATGAAAGATGAAACTACCTGTAATTTTCTTTTAATAGGTAGAAAGGTTACAAGAATTTTTGGTGCTGACATACCAACACACAGCAGTCAAATCTTTTCATCTGCGTGATTACTTGGTTTAAATCCCTTTGAAATCGATCTAACACAAGTCTAACGGAAAATGTTTGGACCATATAATACTAAATTCTCTTGCCAGATAATCGGTCCTGCCCTGTCACAATCACAATCACAATCACGTCCACATAGTAAGAAAGACTCAATTCATGGAACCCATGAAGGTAAGGTTACAAGCTGATAGTGACATATTTGTACGTAAACGCCAACACGTTCTCAACAGGCTTAACGATTATGAAAGCTCTATAACACCAACAAAAAGGCAGAGCAGGGAGGGAAAATCACAATTACATCAATATTATACAATTTCAATTTTAGTTTTAATTTGCAAAAATTGACACCAGTCAAAGGGAAATCTATGTAGTCAAAGATACAATATCGATCATATGTATTGCAGGCCCTACACTGCTTCAAATTATGGAGTAAAAAAAACCTTATTAACCACTGTCAAACTATATTGTTTAAGATTCTATTAAAGAAAATTTTATCTTAAAAATACAAATGGTTACTTTTATCAAAACAATAATTATACAACTTTTTTTCTTGTTAAAAAACAAAAATTATACAACTTTTTAATATAAATTTAATACTTTAACCAATGTCTCGAGGACTTTCGTTAAAATTCGAAAAAAAAACCCGAATGAGATATTAATGTTATAATTATGAAATGAAATTAAAGGATATATAGTACGATGATCGGGTAAGAATGGCATGGCTACGGAATGAATTAATTATGAGAAGGCCAAAAAGTTAAAAAGTACAGCAAACCCCCCTTTGAGTGTAGGAGAAGCATCTTATCAATTAAGCTCCACTTAGTTGTCAAAAGACCAGATTATGTCTATCCTACAACTAAACTTGGTGCTAATAAATGTCCTTTGGACATTTTTTAAGAGTTTAAAATAATAAAATGTTATGAAAATGTGCTTATTCAATGTGAGAATTTGTTCTAATATTTTGTGGGATGTAATCAATTGTGAGTTTTGGTTTTAATAAAAATGAATTGATTTTGTGATCTATTTAATGATGTTTAGGCTCTAATAAAAGTGATCAATAGATAATGAGTTTTTGGACAACTAATATGATTTGCGCAGAAACAAAGTGTAAGCCCGGCCATTAAGGCCTATGATGAATGGTACTTAGGGCTGCACGATTATAAATAGAGAGGTTGAGTCCTTTTGTCATTACTCTGAGAATTCTGCTCATTAATGATTTGCCCCATCAAGAACTCTAAGTTTCAGAGCACGTCAAAGAAAAACTTTTGTCCTGAATCTCAGAGAGTCCAAGAAATCATGACTATAACTATAAGTGTGTTCTAATTTCATATAATAACTCAATTTTGATGTTTTAATTCTTACATTCAAATTCAATGTATTGAAAATTAAAATGTTTAACTTTTTTAAATAAATACATTTTGGGTTGAAATTTATCTATTATTTCTATTTTTAAATTCTTAACTAGCATCAAAGTAGTTGTTAGTTCGATCCTTCTATATATATATATAGGATAGGACCAGAGAATTAATGATAAGCATGTGATGACGAGGTATAGGACATACAGAAGGATATGAGTAAGTATGGTCATGAAGTATTCTCTTTATGAAAAAGGACCACCAGCTCAAAGTGATATCGCTGTTTGTACTATGAGTCCAACTAGAACAAAATCCCATTTATTTCATACGCAAGACGCAAGTGCATGTGTTTATCTTTGACCATATTCCACTATGTTGGATGACACTTCTTATGGTATGTGTATATGAGAGAATAAGCTCCGCAAGTTCTTTCCAATGCATTGCGCATCAGAAAGCATAATAAATTACTATCTCAACCAAACATAAAACTAAGCTTAATTTCACTGATATAATTACGTGATATGTCTAAACATATTTTTGGTAAAGTGCATAATTTGTTATTGAGCGAGTATAATGTGTCTACCGTACTCGGTTAATACTTTAAATTAAATTGCTCACTTAGAGAAGTTTAATAAATAAAAAATCTTTTTTGAACAATAAATAAAAAATATTAAAAGCAAAATAGGTACTTCTTTCATTTTAAAATAAGTGACATTTAAGGTTTGTATTCATAAACAAATGGCTCGTTTCGAAATTGAGTCGAATTTCGAACTGAACCAATTCTTATTGAGTCGAACTCATATAAGTTTGACTCGATTCATTTCTAAGCTTAGTTCCGTTCACTGATGCATGCTTTACATATTCGGCTTGTTGATAGGAAGTTACGTTCCAATCCAAAAAACAACAAGCATATCGTAATTTCCAATATGTTTTGAACGATCGGGAGTTGTGCATTTGACCACGAAAACTTGATTGATATGTGTCCATGTTGCACCCCCTCACATATGGGCTTTGGTTTGTCTATTTGCTATCGACACCCCCGACATTTATTTCTCCGTCATTGTAGCCGATTTTATTTTATTCACAAGATACTTTTCACTTCATGTACGAGACCAGTAATATTTTTTTAGAAAGTTGATAACATATAAATCATATAAGGTTTTTTAGTCCCTTTTAGAGCCAATTTAGAGTAAAATTAGCTAGTTTAAATGTATTTTAGTTAAGTTATGTAAAAAATTCAATAGAAAGTCATGAACGGACAAGAACGACTCTATGATTGTTCTATGTTTTTTACAAGTTTGTCAATGTTGATTCTTGGGGCATAGTCATTACAAAAGTTTTAGTGTGAAGACATGGAGCAAGACGTGAAGAAACAAGCATGGCTTAGCTTCATCATCACTCGCCACACGTGCTATATGTGTTGCGAGCCGCGAGTTCAGAAAGAATTGTCCAGGATCAGGCTTGCATCAAATCGTGTCGCGGGACTCCGAAGGGAATGCAACTGGATTAGTCTCGTCATGGCTCGCCTCATGAGATTAATGCTCGCATCGCGAGGTCTACTTTCCCCAAACTTTTGGAAAACATGCAAGTATATATATAACCCCTAGGTTAGTGAAAATGCACCTTTTGAAAAGAAGACGAAGGCAGACACATGATTTCTGAAGGATTGAAGCCATTTGGAAACCAATGAATCATCAACCGATGAGCCTTTACACATGTTTTCTTATTCATATTCATTAATACATGTTTAGGAGCTATATGTAGCTAATTCTTTCTAGGTTGGATCATGAAAGATGAACTTCTCTTGTAATTGTTTGATCATGTAATTGTAAATAATTATATGAATTTTAGTTGATTACTTTTTCTATTTTATTCAATTATACACGTGTTTAATGTTTTTTTTGGGTTTACAAATGTCCATGAATTAATTCAATCTGAACGACTGCTAACCCTAGCTTTGATAGTTGAACTAGTATAATAGTTTAATTGTTTCTTAGCATAGACATATTCTAAGGATATAATGTACTAAATTTGTCGTTCTTAAACCTTCAAAGGTTATGGGTTCACTTAAGACATTAGGGAGTAGTAACATTTGAAGAGAGTTGGCACCCAAGACATTAATATAGTTATTCTGATCAAATGTCTTAAAATCAAGTATTCAATTCAAACTAGGTTCATAGTTTGCAGTTATCCAAACAATTCAGAGAAGGGAATACGACATGATCTAGTCGTCTTTCTCTCTCTTTCTCAAGTTAATTAAATTAATTATATTTGTAAGTGCAAACCCTCCTTTAATTACATGAATCCTAATCATCATTGCGTTAGTTTAGTTAACATATAGCAATCCATGTGGAGACGAACTTTATAAATTTTACTACTTGTCGATGTTGAGACAAAATTCTTATTTGATGTTTTAAAGATTACAAACATATTATATTTATTTAATCTTGTTATCTACTAATTCGTTTTGTGAGAATTTGTTTCATGAGAATGTACTGAGAACGTTCTGGCGCATGCGAAGAAATTGGAACAATAAATCGAAAGTGAACAAGTCTGCACAACAAGAAAGCATGGCAGATTATGATATTGCAAGATGTCTCTTGGGCCATTAGAAAAGGGTTCAACCCATTTGAATGCAAAAGGCCCATAAAGAATAAATATCTTACTCATGGATAAGAGCACATGGCTTATTAAAGCATGACATCATTAAAGCAAAGGACAATGACATAATCATCATTGGGCAACAAGTAAACAACTCATTACAACTGGTTCTCTCCCTCGCAAGCAAGCTACAGTGCAAGCAAAGCTAGGGAAATCAGATAGAACATTCTGAGAACGTTCTGGCTATTTTTAAGAAGAAAAGAGAAATCAAATGAGACTTTGGACAGTTATCAAAAACGTGTCCAACAACTCTATTTTCTCCTCTGATCACCAAGACACTCATCGCCTATAAATACAAGGGCCTTTGAAGGTTAAAGGCAAGAGTTTTGAAAGCTAATATTCTCTCAAGTGAAAAACATCACTACAAACAAAGCTCTTCGCAAACAAAGCAAATTTCAAGCTCTCTCACTATATCTCTTGGATCTTCTCTTTCGAATTTGCTATTGTAAAACTCAAACAAAGAATTGAGTATTTATTTGATCCAAACAAATCTCTTCATACAAAGTGTGTTGCATTTCTCAAAGTCTATTGGGCTTAATAGTTTTGAGATAGAAAATTCCAACCTTTCTTTTGCTAGTGCGCAAAGAATTGTAGAAGCCTGTTGAGGTTGATAATACATGTGTAACGGACTGATCTTGTGTGATCAAGATCTTATAGTGCTAGTCATAAGTTTCTGTTAGCAAGACAACTATAATGGATAATCTCACACGAGGTGTGTGGACTGGAAGTAGCCGGGTTTGGTGAACCAGGATAACTCTCCTGCGTTATTCTTCTCTCTCTCTCTCTCTCTCTCTCTCTCTCTCTCTATTTTAAGTTACACAACACACACAAGTTATCACACTTATAATAATCTCTAGAATATTTTGGTCCTAATTAATTACTATCAAATTAATCCAGAGTGCTCTGGTCCCTAATCAAACATTAATATTGTTGTCTTATTTTATATTAAACTGTCTCCAGAACATTCTGGTCCAAGATAAAACAATTGCTTAAATATTTGACTAAAGTTTAAAATCAATATATAATATTGTTTTATCACTTTATCTTATATTAATCGTTCTCCAGAACATTCTGGTCATTGTTAAAATAATCTTATATTTTAACTTAACATCATTTTTCTCATTCAGCTTATAAACATTCTTCAGAACATTCTGTTCTAATCAAATACTCTAATCTTGTTGGACTAACACACACCAAGAACATTCTTGAGTATAAACTTAACTTTCAGGAATAATTTTTAAAAGAGTCACAATTCAAACCCCCCTTTCTTGTGACGATTATTGCTACTTCAGTCGGTACACTAGTACACTTGCTAGTGTTTCATCATCAAGGGTACTCCTCTTTCAAAGAAGCTTTTTTTTTATAACTTTTTTTTTTTAATAAAGTCCGTAAGATATATTTCTTTAATCGGTTATCATGTGTATGCAATTACAAAAACTAATTTTGTGTCGAGTGAAACCACAATAGACAATAAAGCGTTCTCTCAAAAAATTTAACGTTATTGTTGCATTCACAAAACTGAATTTAAAGTTTGTAAGATATATTTCTTCTAATCATAGGTTGGGTGAAACTCAAATCTGATGGGGCGTGTAAAGAGAACAATGAGCTCACGAGTTTTGTAGGTCTTCTTCGAGATTCTGATGGAAGAAAACTTAAAAGATTTAGGCACAAGATTGGAGCTTACAATGCTCTGCATGTGGTGATGTGATGCTTGTGTTTAAAGCTTGACATGACTTGAAGAGAAGACGTATCTCATCTAATAAAAGAATTGACATGGAGAAGTTATTCACTTATTCATACTTTGCGTTAAGATAACAAAAATGTTGACTTAAGGCAAACTTTAATCTTTCTATAGATTCTTAAAATCTCGTTGTTTTGTAGTCCCTCATTTTACATATATTTATAGACTCATTTTTATGATATTTATCGAATTTATATGTCTAGAATAAAAAATAAAAAATAGAATAGAATAATTTGGAGGAGAATGTGTTGTTAGAAAAATGGAAGAAGGAAGAAGCGTGAAGCAAGGAGAAGGGAAGAAAGATTGATCAAACGGTGCAAAAACATTCAAAATCCCACAGAAAAGAAAACCCACGTAACTCTTGTTCTTCTCCATAGTCCCAGAAAGAACAAGAACTTCTCTCCCTGTCTCCCTCCCTCCCACCACCTCAATTTAATCTCAAATTTTACAACAACGATCTAATCTAATTACTTTACTTTATAGATTGGAATATTCATCATTTCATTTCATGATCCAATTAAGACATTATGATTGATTTATTACCAAGAAAATAAAAGGATTAGAAGAATAAACAGAGTAATTAATTAGAGAGGATGCAAGCGGTGGGGAGATTAGGGAGCTACATTAGTCAAGGCGTATACACCGTTTCAGGTCCCTTTCATCCATTCGGTGGCGCCGTCGATATTGTCGTCGTTCAACAACAAGACGGTTCATTCAAATCATCACCATGGTATGTTCGGTTTGGTAAATTCCAAGGTGTTTTAAAATCCAAAGAAAAAATCGTTCAAATCAATGTTAATGATGTTGAAGCTGATTTTCAAATGTATCTTGATAACAAAGGAGAAGCATTTTTTCTTAGAGAAGTTGATGCTGATGAAGCAGTTTTGATTGATCCTTTAGAATCTGTTGATGATATTGATCATCAATCTTTGAGGACTAAGAGTTGTAATTTTGATTCTGAGGATGGGAAGATTGTAGGGAGGACTAGTTCTAAGCGTTCGCGAATACTTGGTCTTATGTTTGGGAGAAGGTCTGTGAGTGGTGAATTTGAAGACGGTGTTGGGAATAAGGAACATGCTGAGATTGCCGCGAATTTGTTGGATATTAAGTGGTCTACGAATCAAGATGGTGATCATGCTGTGGTAGTGGAGAATGAGGATGGTTCTATTGGTGTTGTAAAGGATGAAAAGGTATTGAGTGGAGAAGAGGTTTCTGTGGTAGAGGGTGTTGAAGAGTGTTCTAAAGTGAAGATAGTTTGTTGCTCAAGTGAACAAACTCATGAGGTTATGTATCTTGCTCATGGGGAGAATGGTGAGGTTCATGTCCATGATCAAGTCTTGCATTCACTCGTATCTCAGGTAAATTCATAGTCTTAAGACCTGTTTGGATCAACTTATTTGAGATTATTTAATGGCATAAACACTCGTGAGACTGTTTAGAAGAGCTTATCGAAGCAACTCCCTTTTCAGCTTATTTTCATAAGTTCATTAGGACATGATAGACTTTATTTTATCTATTGTTATTGAAAGACCTTATACATAAGCACTTAAATGATAAGTGCTTATGTTGTTAGCGCTTATTTAAGTTGTTTTATCCAAGCAAGGTCTTGTCAAGTTTTACATCGCGGTCAAATAACTATCCTTGACATTGCGAAAAATGCCTGTCAAATGGACTTGATGTGGGCTTAAATGCAGTCTTACAGTAGAGAGAGACATAAAAAAACCTTCATGTCACTGGCAGTTTTTTGAAAACCTTGGTCATAGAATTTGATTATTGTTTGTGCTTTAGAGAAAGTAGATGATACTGAATTCTTTTAATTGAGCAAATCTTTAATCTGTTTTGGTTGACACCGACATGTTAAAATTATCCTTCAGGGTACCGAAACTGAGGGAGTCACTAAGAATGCTGATGTAGTGGAGATCTTTGAGATTCATTCTCAGGTTCAGAAAATAGATTCTTCTGATTCTGAGCCTAGTACGTACAATGTGGTAGATGTTGAGGACCTAACAACATCTTCTAAACCTCAAACTAACAATTTGGATATAGGACACTGTTCAAGGGAGAAAGCTGAGTCATATTGTGTTACCAATGCTTCCAGTTACAATAGCGAGGATGACCAAGGATTATGTGAGAATAACACGAAAGATAAAGATGTCTCTAGCACGTTATCAACTCCACAATACTCTCTTGGAGATTGTTTACCTAGTGAAACATCAAGGAGATCGCCGTCCTCAAGTTCAGATGAAGAGAATTTCCTTTTTAGTGACCTTGATGAAAACAGAATGAATGATCGATATGAGGGATCATTAACCCCTGAGTATATAGATAAAGACGATAGTCTTTCTTATGAGGATGGCACTGAAACCTCAAGAGTGACATCCTGTCCCATAGTCATCCCTAGAAATGAGGTTGCTGCGGGGGAAGTTGGGCAGCATACAGGATCCTTGCCAAATATTTCTTCTGGTAATAATAGTATGCGCCAACACGTTCGTTTTCCTTTAAGTCAATCACTGGACTCGACATTTCCTGGCAAAGATGACCTGAAATGCTTAAACTTAGACGAGTACAAAGAAAAGCAGTTACCGCATGAGCAGGAAGGTGGCAAAGCTTATCAAGATTCTGAAGAAGTCAAAGATACTACGCTGAATCTCCCCCCTGGTAAGAGAGCTGGTATAAATTACCATTGTAATGTATCCTTTGTTTTCTCTCAACTGAATTGGTAACAATCTATGGAAAGATGTACACTGTATATACTGTATCCTATGGAAAGATGATTGTTATAAATTGTATAGCAAAAAGCTGTAATTTTCACTAAAAATTTGGATGCAAGTTACATTCTACTACATCCTTTAGTTTGCGGAGACATGTGTCAAGTATTTTGGTAGAGCAAAATGGAAGGAATTTGTCACTGTTGTACCTTTGAAATATGCTTCCTGGAAATACAGCCTTATGTAGTTGCTTTGTTGATTTATCATTTATGCAAACAATTTACATAACACTTGCTGTATGAAGGGATGCATGCTGACTCTACTTTAAGACATTCATTGCAGAAAATCTGGTTGATAACAAATTCATTTCTTTAGGCCTGGGGGGATAATGTACTTGTTATTGAAATTTTTCATGAGATTTGGGAACTAGGCATGGTGTTTTTTGGAATTCAACAAATATTAGATTAAGACATGGTGGTGTCTTTTGAAATTAAAAGAATGTTTAAACTGAATAGCATCATAGCTGTTGACCAAGTTGGAAAACAAAATCATGCAGGTGGCACATCAACAAGCAACTCTTCATCCGGTGGAAACTGGAGAATTTGGCCTTTCTCCTTGAGCAGATCAGGATCTAGAGAATCTTCTCCACCTATTCCAAATGATGCCAAAAGTGATCTTTTTGGCAATTCTCCAGAGAATAAGATTCGCAAAGATGTGAACAAAAATGATACTAAACCCAATTTAGTGAAAAAGAAGGTTAGGATATTAACTCCAACTTCTGAACAGATAGCATCTTTGAATCTGAAGGAAGGGAGGAACATTGTAACCTTCACTTTTTCTACCGCTATGCTGGGTAAACAGCAGGTCAGTTATCATGAATTTCTAAAACTTTAGAACTTGAAGTTTACTGTCCCTTTTATGTATGTTTCTTTAATTTTATTCTCTCAACCCATATTATTTCTTATTATTTCAGGTTGATGCTCAAATATATCTGTGGAAATGGAATGATCGTATAGTGATCTCGGATGTGGATGGAACAATTACAAAGTGAGAATATATCTTTGGAAAATTAAACCGTTCTTAAATTAGATAACTTGGATGGACAATATGTTGGTTAATGTTCATTCTTTTATTATTTTTTTTCTTTCTCATTGTTAATTTGGTATCACTTACCAACAATACCTTAAGATATTTGGTGTCTAACTAAAAATATTGTCCTCTGCAATTTCATTGCTGAATGGATTTTTTTTTCCGGTTCAAAGTATGTCATTCTCATGCCTCTATGAAATAAAATATAGCTTCAATATACTGTTGTGCTATGTAACAGTAAACTTCTACATTATATAATTTTTCTTTTTTTTTTTCCTTCTTTTCATTCACTTGGGTCAGCATTCAGATTATTTGTGCAACTAATGGCGCGTTATAGTTTAGGTTGGGCAAGTGCAGTTCAATGTCACCAATTGGATGTAAAATTTAAGTAGAAGAGGATCCTTGTTTAGTCTGTTCTAATCATGATTATTGTGAAGTTGGCAGATATAATTAGTTTCGCCATAATCAATATACCTTTTAAGTTAAATTTGATCGAATATTATGGCTATAGTTTTATAAGAAAGATTATGGGCTGTAGTAGCATTTATGGTAATACCTTTGCCAATACATCTGTTGTTATTTTTAAAAAGTTTCTAACTCTGGTGTGGCAATTGTAATTTATTTCTTGTTTCATGTCCTACAGGTCAGATGTTCTTGGCCAGTTCATGCCTTTGGTTGGTGTTGACTGGTCACAGACTGGGGTTGCCCATTTATTCTCCGCAGTCAAGGTTTGCTTATGTTGTCCATGTCTTTACATGTTATGAGATTACTCCAATGTGATAATGTGGCTAATTCCTGAATGCAATGATCATACACTATTGCACTATTGATAGTTTTTGGGCTAATCTGGTGTTGCCCATTATTGCACTATTGATAGTTTCCATGTCTGTTAAAACCATGAAAAGTTTAACTTTTCTTTTAAATTCTTGTCATTTTAATATGATTAATTTTATTTGATGTTTTAGCATGGAAACTGTACCCCGTCTATAGTGATTGTTTTACGATCTTTTTTCACCTCAGTTGAAATTTTTTAATTGTCATTTCCTTGTCAATTTCTCATTTGCAGGAGAATGGTTACCAACTGCTTTTTCTCAGTGCTCGTTCAATTTCTCAAGCCTATATTACACGACAATTCCTACTGAATCTTAAACAGGTGATGCATAAAATGCGCAATCTGTTTTCAATATCAACAATGTGCTACAGAGCGAGAGAGTGAAAGTGTGAAAACAATTACAATTTAATATATCTTTTTATATTTCAGGATGGCAAAGTTTTACCAGAGGGTCCTGTTGTTATATCCCCCGATGGACTTTTTCCCTCTCTATACCGTGAAGGCAATAAATCTTATTATCTTTGTTTTCTGCGTCTATTTACTGTTCTCTTTCTTCTATATTAGACACTACTATTTTGAGGTGTGATAAATATATGTAGAGCACCGGCATAGCATACTAGCTACCTAATACTACATCTTGAACTTTTCTTATACGATTCATTGGCCATTTAATTGATGTATCAGTGAGATATGATATTCATCATGGCTGAGTATATAATGCTATGATCTTAACTTTATAATTTTAATCTTGGACTATGACACCTTTTTTCTTCTTTATATTTTCAGTTATTAGAAGGGTTCCTCATGAATTCAAAATTGCATGCTTAGAGGTCAGTTTCCCGCTTCCACTTGTTGATATATTGCCATAACCTTAATTATGGGTGTAAATGAGTTAGAGTCAAATTAAGCATCTGGGGTCGGATTCCAGGTGAAATGCCTTTGTGTTTATGTGTGACTGATGGTCACTCAGTTAAAATTTAAAATAACTCTTCAAAATCGAACTTATGTAACTGGTAGATATATAATATAAGATAAGTTATAATTCTCCGGATATATGTATAAATAAAATTACACCTTTCCAAGTAATGCTACATACATGAGCCATTCACAAGTCAATCCCCTAAGTTAACTTCAATATTTGTTTAAGCTTAAAGGAAGTGATTTTTACTCTCTATCATCTAGTGCATGTGATTATTTTGAGAAACTACTCATAACAGCTTCAAAAGAAAGTTGAATAGAGATTTTTTTTTCCTTCAGTATATTCTGTTTTAAAATCTTTGTCCAAACAAATTAAAATAAGTGAAACAGGGACCTACAGAACCTACATAATTTTGGAAGTGGACAACAGCTAAACACTTAAAATTTCAAAACGAGTTAGTTTAGCTAAACAAACAGCATGATCTAACATTTTATAGTTGAATTTGAATAATTATACTCTTTTAAACCACAAGTTTTAATAATTTTCAGCATGATCATCATGGTATTAAGTTTATCTTGAATTATGTCTCCAGAGTATCAAGTCTCTTTTTCCTTCCGATTGCAATCCGTTCTATGCTGGTTTTGGAAATAGGGATACTGATGAAATCAGTTACCTTAAGGTTGGAATCCCGTTGGGAAAAATCTTCATTATAAATCCCAGGGTAAATAAATCCTTTTTTTTTTTATTAAAAAAGCTAGAATTTCCTTAAATATAAGTTTGTCAGGCCTTTCTTATTTTTAAGCTTGCAGGGAGAGATTGTTGTGAACCGAAGTCTTGACACAAAATCATATACTTCTATGCATGCTCTCGTGAATGGAATGTTCCCTGCAACGAGCACTTCTGAGCAGGTTTAATTAACGAACTTTATTTTTTCATTCATAATTGGGATCCTTCCATCATTTAATATTCAAAATAAATAGTATGCTGGCCGTGGGAGAGTACCGGGGTAGATTTTTTTATATTTTTTATGTCTCCTGTGTGATATAAATTCTGGATTTCTAGTTACATTATCATGCTTTGAGTGCAAGTTTGATACAATGAGGATATGTTTCTAATCCAACACATTGCTGTCCTTAATCTTGCTGAACAATGATTGCAGGAGGATTATAATTCATGGAATTTCTGGAAGCTACCCCCTTCTGCATTTGATATTTGAAAGAGCCTTATGGCTTTTGGCCTCAATAACCTTGGTCCTGGATATGGATAGGTGCAGGCAGTGCAGCTCTTAAAAGAATATAGGTAAATTCATTATAAGCTCTATACACATAATCATATATTTTTAGCTCTTAGACACTTGATATATTTTAATCTATTTTTAACAAGTGTAGTTCCTTTGATCAAAGAGCAACCGTGTGATCTTGTCATGGTGGTGCATATTTTGGCGCTGTTCTATATTACAAGTGTGCATGGAACTTCATAATGATGATATTTTGCTAATACAGGGAACGACCTTTTCTGTTGTGGAATGATTTATCGAAAATCATATCATAATTTGGTGGATGGAATTCTTTTATGAAAAATCATGCTTGAACTTCTCCTGTTTGATGCTAAGAGATGAGCAGGTCCATTTTTGTTAGTTTAATATGAACCCATGACCACTAAAGCCAAATGGAATCCCAAGAAGTTTACATATCTTCTTGATTATTGTAGATTAGTGCATAGTTAAGTCTCACTCCTTTCCATTCGAATGTATAATTGTATATGTATATTTGTGTACTTGAATGAGTCCACTTGGTTCCATTTTTCCAGCATAAAGAAATATTATATGCTCATTAGCATTTCTCATCTTTTGTAATCGGTTAGTATTGATTTCAAATTGAGGAATGCTTCTTATCACGAAAGCATTTCACGCGAAGTTATCTCGAGCAGTTGTACTAGTTACTGTAGGGGAACCTCACTTTTCATTCCCACCATCCGTTTTTTCCGTCAAATGATAATCTGACGTTGGAAATAGTCCGTGATAACTTCGCTATGTTATAAATTGGGACATATAGCGCTGTTGTTTCAAATTATAAAGTTATATTTCATTCAATGTAATACGATTTTTACATGTCTTAAACAAAATTATGTAAAATATAAATAATTAACAAATTCAATATGAGAGTAAATTACAAAACTGTAATATATTAGTTTAGGTCAGACCAATCATTTTATGGATAATTATTTTAAATAAATTAGTTGTCATCAATATTTCTGTTTGATTTTAACTAATTATTTTAAATTAATAATTATTTTAAAATTGAATTTAAAATAATTATTTAAAATAGTTCTATTTGGTTAGTTTAGGTCATCAATATAACTAGTTCTGTTTGTCAAAACCAATCATTTTATGGATGATTAGCAAATACAAATATTATAATAATATTAGTTGACCAGATAATTGGGAAAATATTCTAAATTCATTTAAACAAACAAATTGCATTCAAATAAGCATATTATATGAATTATTTTGGTTTTAGTGTATTATTTTAATATAATATCATTTTTTTTGAAGTAATATAATATCATTATATTGATCATACATAACTAATACATGCATATTTACTTGATTTCTTGATTGTAATATTAAATTCAAATATTTATTATAATTTTAATTATTTGAACATGTATATATTTCATAATAATTTAGGATTAATGTAATTTTTTTTTGAAGAAGCTAAATTAGCCCACACAAATTGACACCAGATGGAATCGAACCTGAGACCTTCAGGAGGAGCACACTCCCAAGTCTCAAGCCAATACCACTAGGCCAACCCAAGTGGGTTAGGATTAATGTAAAATTAAATAAAATAATTTGAAAATGGACATACTTTCAAAAAAATAGATATGAAAATATTATGGCATAAAGTAATAAATCATTTTTTGAAAAGCAAAAGTAAATGTTTTTTTGGTACAAGGTAAATGTTTTTTGGGGATGGCACAAAGTAAATGTTATTAATAATTTATCGAATAATGTTATCGAATGTTAATTAGCAACACTCTCTTTTCAACATTCGCTATAACATTAACTCATTTATTAGATGAAATTCATATCCACCCCTTTATTTGAAACTTATTTCTAAATTGTGAAACCTATATTGATTTCACCCAATAAATAAGTGGGCGGTAGCATATATCAAATTAACAACCACCAAAAAAAAAAATCAAATTAATAATTGAATTAAAATGATTAACGAATTTCAGTTGAACTCAAATCGATTGAAACATTATGATTATTTCATGTTTCTGTTGGTACAACCTAGAGGTTTTGCTGTGAGGATCATCTATGTAGAATATCGGGTTCAAATCCGGATCATTACATTTTTCCTCCCTATGTATATATTTATTTGAGTATGTGTTGATCACTGTGTATATGCTATGTTAATAGAAAAAAAAATAGTTACGCTAATTTCTGCTAAAAATTGGATGGTTAATACAAAACAAAATTACACAAACAGAAAGTATTCCACATGCGAAAAAACAACATATAACACATATTTTTGTTAATTTATTTTTTCACACATCCGTTGCATACTTGCAAGTTGCATGAGATACTTTTCGAGTTAAACTTGCATGAGATCTTTATTACTAGTTATTAGTGATCCAAAACAAGTAAAACTTTAAAATACTATAAGTCCAACAAGAGTACGTACGTACGAGGAAACGAAACCTAGGACTGTTTGATTTTGACATTGAAATGCTTGTCTGCAAAGTGGACAAGGTTTTTGAATTCATTGTCATCAATGAAACCGTTATGATTGGTGTCTGCAGGGTAAAAATCAAGACATATACCCCAAGAGGCAAAGAGTCCTCTTGTAAGGCGCACAGCATGTCGCAGTTCCTCTTTGCTGATTTTGCCATCACTGTTTGTGTCAAATTCTGTCTTCAACCATAGTTTGAATTGCTCCACCGTCATCATGCGCTTCCCATGATGATCACTCCACTGAGAAACGTGTGATGACGGTGACGGAGTCGGCCTTTTGTGCTCCACAGTTATCACAGGTTTCCCATGATGATGATCACTGAACCCTTTGTGCTCCATGAACGGCATACCTGAAATTTCCTCTCGGTCAGTCACTAACTATAGTGTATGTTATGTTTTCTTCATGATTAGTTTTAATGATTGGATGTTCTATTTATATTGCCACATTTGCTTAATTTCTTGTTTTGTTTAAGCATCAGTGCTGTGCAGTTCATTTTATTACAACCACATTCTTTTTACTTCGTAAAAATAATACATAAGAATATATTCGATAGATATTAATTTCCATCCTTTGTGGAAAACTCAGAAAGGTGTTGACTAAGGACTGTACACATCTCATAAAATTATGAAAAATGATATGATATGTTGTTGATATGATAGGAAGAGATATATATTGTATATTGATAAACATCTAAATCCCATCTATACTTGAAAGAGAGATATAGATAGAGTGGTGTGAAAGATATGTGATATATTGTTGGTGTGATAGGAAGAGAGATATAAAGAGAGAATAAAGTGTTAAATAAGTGTATGAAATTTAAGTGTGTTTAAATATAAAAACTGTAAAATTACCTCCTCTTTTGCGGGAATAGCTCGTGTTTACTACCACGTGTGGGTCACGATTTCACTCACCCAACCATATTATGTCCATTCGATTAAGACTCGCGATCTAAATTTCAATCTAGATTTTAATTTCTTTTTAAATTTGAAATACGACTTGAAATTTGGGCCGTGTTCGGTCTTGATTGAACAAATGTAGCTTATCTAGTGCGGTAATTGAACCCAAATCCAAAATTTACACCCTCAAATACTTTATCTCCCTTATTTTTAACATTTAAACTATTTTTTATCCTTTTTTCTATACTTAAAATTGAACTTTTTTTGGAGACGGGTAACACCACAAAAGATGACAAAGTTCTTCCTAAAGAGATTTAACATTGTTATGTGTTTAGGTTGGATTCGAACTCCGAACCTCTAATTAAACTAAACTGAAAGAAATCTATTATCATCCTATCCAAGTTTTTTGGGTTTACCAAAGAGATCCCTTACTAAATGTTACAATATTACTGGTGGAAGAATTTTTTTTTTTTCTTAAAAAACAAATGAATATATAGATTAAACCACATGCGCGCTGTTGTGCATTGAGTCTTTTATTTAGTTCAATCTTGTTGTGCGTTGAGTATTTTATTTTTTTATATTAGTATGTTGTTTAAGCATAAACGATGCTGTCTTTATTTATTCTCTTTGCAAGTTGGTCTGCATAACACCTATAGCAACTAATTATAAAAAATAAAATAAAAAAATCCGTGCTTATCCTTCATCTACTTTAGGATCAAGAATTAATCTGAAATTATTCAACAACAATGATCAAGAATCTGGACTATAAGCAGTATGAATGATCTATCTCCAATAGGGATGTGTTGGAAAAAGATGAGGAGTGTTGTTCAATTTTAAGGCGTGTTGTTAAATTACTTAATAAGTATGAGTATAATATCCTCTCAAAAAATAAAATATGACTATAATATATAAAAGCATGACCAAGTACAACTAAATCATTCTATTAGTAATAAACGATTTAATTTAATATAAGAATGAACATTAATAAACAGATAGAATCTAGTTAGAGATGTACTCACTTAAGCTAAGTTATGAAAAATTCTATTAGTTTGTCTTCTAATAAACTTAATCTTAGAGCTTTTAAACAAGAAAAAAAAAATATGCGTACAATTTATTTCACCAGATGGACTTTTTCCCTTTCTATAATACCGCGAAGGTAATAAGTCTGCTTACCTTTGTTTTCTGTTTCTCTTTACTGTTCCCTTTCTTCTATCTTGAGATGTTTTCTTATATGATTCATTGGCCATTTAATTGATGTATCATTGAGATATGATATTCATCAAGGCTGAGTATGTAATGTTCTAGTCTCCCCTTATAATATTCTGAACTATGACACTTTTTTCCTCTCCATTTTCAATTATTTGGAGGGTTTCTCCCTTTGTGATATTTGCATGATTTTAGTTACACGAAATTAACGAACTTTATCTTTTATTTTTTCATTCATAATTGGGATCTTTCCATTATTTAATATGCAACATAAATCATGCTGATTGTGGGATAGTACTTGGGTTGAACATTATCATGCTTTGAATGCAGGTTTGATACTCTAAGAATTTGTCTTGTTTCTAATGTAAGTATGTAAAACATTAATTTTTGCCCTTAATATTGCTGAACAATGATTGCAGGAGGATTTTAATTCATGGAATTTCTGGAAGCTACCCACTTCTGTATTTGATATTTGAAAGAGCTGTGGCTTTTGAGCTCTAACACCTTGGTACTGGATATGGGTTTGGTGCAGCAGCTTGGGTAGTAATAAAGTCTTGCACTATAAACGCATAAGCAAGTAAAGAATACATGTGTTGAGCTACCAAAGAAGTAATGACCCTTAATGAGGCTAGAGCAAGGCCTAATTGAAAATGAATTGAATTATTGATTGTGTCATAAAGACCCTTGTATATCCACGCCCCAATCTACCCCGGAGGAATATGTGCTTCTAAAATATCTTTTATACTGTGCCCAATACCAAAGTTAGTTTTATACGTATAAGCGGATAGCGGGAATCGAAACCGCATCATTAGTTTGGAAGGCTAAGGGTTATAGTCGACGACGTTCATGAATAAACATCTCTAATTCAAAACCGAATGCGAGGCTGTGAAGCTCTTAAAAGAATATAGGCAAGTTCATTATAAGCTCTATAATAATCATAATTTTAGTACTTAGATACTTGATTTAATATTATCCTGCTTTTATTTAGAGTAATTCCTTTGATTCAATCGATATTTTCTTACCGAAATGTGTTTATAGTTTTTTTTTTTTACCAAATAAAGCATATAATTGCGTGCTCATTTGTTGCATATTATGCAGTGTTCTTTATGTGCAATTGTGCATGCAACTTCATAATGGTGATCTTTTGCTGATACAGGTAACGGCCTTGTGGATTGATTTATTGAAAATCATAATTTGGTGGATGGAATTCTTATGAAAAATCAGGCTGGAACTTCTTCCCTAGGCCTATACGATGATTATTATAATTTTAACTTTTTGAGCATCTAAATTAAATATATATGTTTTCAGATAAAACATATATATAATTTATGAAATTTTTTGAGACTTATGGAAAATATAAAGCAATTTTTTCACAACTTAAAGCAAAAATTATTAAATATTTTTTTAAGAAGCAAAAATTATTATTTGTTAGTGATGATTTACTGAAAAACGCTACCAAAATACACACTAGAAAAATAAATAATTAAACTTAAATGGTTAATAAATTTCAATTTAAGTCAATAGAGAATTATGAGTTTTTTTTTTATTAAAGAGAAAGACTTTGACTCTTAAATGGCTTATTCATCTTTAAACCGAACTCTAAATTATTGTGGTCATATTGCTAACACAATTGGATGGTTGGTTAAAACAAAACAAAAATACACAATATCAAAAGTCTTCCAAATGTGACACAACTACACATATATGTTTTATTAATTTTCCATTTCCCGTATATAAACGTTGCATACATGCATGAGATCTTTTTTCTTTCTTTCTTCATATAATTCAAACAACTTGCATGAGATCTTTATTACCAGCAATTAGAGATCTAAAACAAGTACAACTTTAAAATTTAACGGTGGTTAATCAACTCCACCAAATGATGAATAATTCAAGAGAATTCAAATTTAATTATGAATGGTACAATTATTTATCAGATTTTACTTAATTTACCTCGAGTGAACTTTAGGTTATAACCTTTTTCTATGGGAATTGGATGGTTAACATTAAAAAGAAAAAAACACTAATATTAATCCAACAAAACGTACAAGTAAAGGAAACCTAGTGTGTGATTTTGACATTGAAATGCTTGTCTGCAAAGTGAGCAAGGTTTCTGACTTCATTTTCATCGATGAAACCGTTGTGGTTGGTGTCTGCAAAGTTGAAGTCTGTACCACAACTCCAAGATGCAAAGAATCCTCTAGCAAGGCGCACAGCATGTCGCAGTTCCTCTTTACTCATTCTTCCATCACCGTTTGTGTCAAACGCTGTCTTCAGCCATAGTTTAAATTGTTCCACCGTCATCACACGCTTGCCATGATGACCATTGAACCCTTTGTGCTCCATGAACGCCATACCTAAAATTTGAGAAATTTGAAATATTCCCTTTCAGTCACTAACTAGTGTTATATGTTTTGTTCATGATTAGTTATCAAGCTTGGGTGTTGTATTTATATTGCCACATTTGCTTAATTGCTTGCTTTGTTTAAGCACTAGTGCTGTTCATTAGGTTACAAGCACATTCTTTTTACTTCGTTAGAAAAACACGTTAGAATATATTCGATATATATATAAATTTACATCCTTTGTGGAAAAATTAGAAAGGCATGTTGACTAAAATGGACTATACACAAACTTATAAAATTATCTCCTTTTGTGGTAATAGTGAGTTATTTGAACACAATTCTGACATTAACACTATATAAAGTATATTTTGAGCTAAATCCACATAAATGTGAGAGTTAGATGAAAATGAGGCTACAATGCTAACACGTGAGCGACCATATTTGTTTGCTCCAAATAAATTCGACATGAGAGTTTTCAAAAAATAAATTACATACTTCTATAATAGCTATGTATGCCACAATATATCTCCTACCTTTACTAAAATTGTCGGTCACTCTTTTCAAATCAAGCTCAAAATCGATATTTACTGTCTTCATCTTTGTTTCTCACTTTTTATTTTATTTTATATGCGGTTTACATGAATTACCAAAATACACAAAAACACATAGAGAGACGCCGTATTTTTATCAATTTTCTATGTCCATTAACATATCTGATTAAAAAATAGGGAAGTGTAAATTTTATTAAATGTTACACTGTTACTGGTGGAAGATTTTTCTTCTTAAAAAAATAGAGATTAAACTGCATGCGCGATGTTGTGCGATGAGCCTTTTTCTTTTTGTATTAGTCTGATATTTAAACATAAAAAACAGTCTTTATTTATTCTCCTTGGTAGGTCTGCATACACCAATAGCAACTAATAATAAAAATATACGTGCTTATCCTTCATCTAGTATAGATCAAGAATCTGGAATTTATCAACAGCAAAAAATAGTATGATCTATCTCCAATAGGCATGTGTTGGAAAAAGATGAGAAGTGTTATTAAATTTAAAGGTGGGTTGTTACATTTTTTTTTTGGGTACATGGTTGTTAGATTATTTAATAAGTATGAGAAAGTACAACTAAATCATTTCATTGTAATAAACGATTTAATATAATGAACATTAATAAAGAGATACAAACTAGTAGTTATAGATATTGCCATTAAGTTAAGGCATAAGCAACTTTATTGATTTACCTTAAAATAAACATCAATCTTACGAGTTTTCCAACAAAGAAGAAAAAACAAGCCTACAAGTTGAACCAAAATATGAGATGTCATTTTGATCGAATGTGAAAAACATCCATAACTCTTTTACATCAATATTTTGATGTGTGGAACAAAATTAGCAACAATCAGTTATTAAAGTAACCAAACAACCACATACAATAAAATAAGACAAAAGGAGGAGGAAGAAAAGGAGAAGAAGACAACAATATTTGTTTATCCAATTCGGTCTAAATTGATATATGTTTGGAGGAGATAATTGTTCTCCAATCCACTATCAAAGAGTTTCTTACAAAGAGATACATGGGCTCTCCACCTTAGAATTTCTCCCCAATAGACACTAATGTATTGTAAATTGATTTCCAGGTTCCCTCTTTTGTACTCTCTAAGTTTTTTTTTTCACACTCTTAAACCATAAACAAGAGGTCTTATTTATAAGATGTGTTCAACCCTTAAAACTTGACAAATAAGAAGGAAAAAAAAGAAGAAAAAACGTGTACATGTGCTCCACACGTGGAGCATTGTGCCCTGAGCAGTAGCGAGAAGACTATTGCAAAGCACATCCATGTGCCCAACGTATCCTTCTTCTATGTGCCCCATGCATGACGTAGTAGCACAAAGTCTTCGTGAAACACAATTTCAAGGCATATTGAACAATTATCCACATTGCTCTTAAATTGATGGTGATGCCACTTTGACCATCAACCGCCTTGTTGATTGCCCTTGCCTCCAACTACACATGTATTATCATAAGATTTCATATTTACCTCTTGAACCCTCAGAATTCCTTCCAAACTCTTTAAGGCCCTTGGATCTAACTACACTAAGCTTTTTAGGTAGTTCCACAAGTTTTATCATAGCTTTTTCTACCTTTAGAGTGATCATTTATGTCTTCTTGAAGATTTCCTTGCTCTTAATTGCTATTATGAGGCTACTTGGTTCTGAGTCTTGCATCTCCTCAACTACAATTAAAGCATAACACACAAGGATTCCACAGTCGTACTGCATTGGTACAACAATATCCCTCATTTTTGCTGTCTTCAAGACACAAGACATTCACACTCTTGGTCTTGTCCCAATCTCAGTTTGGTCTGCTTGTGATATGGTGGTCGACAAATGCACCATCACCTTTCAATGCCTTTGTACACTTTTGTTGAGTCAAGACTACTTGTACCTTCACCTTCCACAACTTGAAATCGTTGTCTTCAGCAAATTTCTCAATATCGCACTTGATACTCATGGTGCTCGATTAACGATTTGTAAAATTAGGGATTAATTTACAAATTTTGAAAAATTATAGAGATGAATTTTCAACTTTGTGATGATTACAAGGACTAATTTAATATTTTTTAAAAATTTATAGAGACCAAATTGCAATTTATAAAAAATAATTAGGGAACAATTTGCAAATATTAATTGAAAATTCAAATGTTTAAATCAAATTCATTTCGTTTATATTTTCTTATCAGGTTCATACACCAGCAAAATATGAACTACTATAAAATAACCAATGAACTAGTCCAAATACTAAGCAATTTGAGTCTTCTACGCATATGATCAAAAGTTCAATGAGCAAATAGTCAATTACCACCCGCTCAAATTTGTAACTTTCGTCAAAATACTCCCTCAATTTTACGAAACTTCAAAACCTTCATGATTTGGTCAAATGTCTATCAATTTGGCATGTCATAGAGAGTAATGGCAAAATCAGTGGAGAGTGCAACGTCTGAAAAAATTAAGGAGGTTTTTGAAGTTTCGCAAAATGGAGAGAGGTTTTCGACAAAAGTTACAATTTTGAAAGAGATAATTGACAATTCACTCAAAGTTCAATTTTGGAAGAGATAATTGACAATTCCGGCATGTATTTGACGAATGTTAAATCAAACCTAAGAACTCATCTTATGTATCAATTGTTTCTCAACAGAGATTAACCACTCGACTCAAATTAACTATTGGGCCTAAACAAACTAGACGCTTAACCCACAATTTTACAGAATCCGTGTTTATAGTTTATCCACGATCTAGTAAAGGATTAGAAGTTAGTAGTAGAAACAAAAATGGAGTCACAAGGACAGTGGAATCCGCTTCTATCATTTTCGCGGTTCATCCACCAACACTGTAACCACCTTGCAACTCGTTTCGAAGACACAAAAAAACTCGCCGGAACCCTAATTCAATCTCACACTCGCACCAAACCTGCTCTCGCCGCCACTTTAACTTCCAACAACGTCGCCAAATCCCTCGCCGGAACCTCCGTTTACACCGTCAGTAGTTCCAACAATGAATTTGTTCTTATGTCTGATGCTGAAGGTGCTAAGTCCATTGGATTGCTTTGCTTTCGCCAAGAAGACGCTGAAGCTTTCCTTGCTCAGGTAGCGTTCCTCTCAGTAATTTGTTAAATTTTTTTTTTTTTTTAAATTTTCTTGATTTCACGCTGTTAATGATTTTTTGTTCGTTGTTTTAGGTTCGATCGCGAAAAAAGGAATTTCGAGGCAATGCTAAGGTTGTTCCAATAACTCTTGAACAGGTAGTTATTTTTCCATTTCATAATTATCTCCTGCTAATGCTGGTTTTATCACATTTTGTTGATGTGAAAGTGTGAAACCAACCTGTATTTCGTTCTCAAATGCTTTTAATTCACTAAGGGCTTGTTTGAGCTTTTTTAGTGGCATAATTTTTTTTGAAACCGTTTGAGAGTACTTGGGAAAACAACTTATGACATTTTTCATAAGTTTTGTTCAGCTTATTTCATAAGCTGTCCAAGATAGTTTATGAATACAGTTTATAGCATAAACAAAATCAATTTAACTTGGTAATCCAAAAAAAAAAAAATTAACTTTATTTTATCTCTTGCTATAGAAATAGCTTATATAAGCTGATACATAAGCGCTTATCATGATAAGCGCTTGTACTATAAGCTGCAAATAAGTTTTTATATCCAAAAGGGCGTAATTCATGTATCAATGGCACTCAATGAAATTGTGGTTTGGCTTCTATCATATTGAAAGTCAAAGTAATTAATTAATTATGTTGGACACAATTCGTTGTAAAGAACCTTCAAGACTTTTAAGAATCATATGGGCTATGTTACTATCAGCATTTAGAACCATGGGCTGCTGACATATAGCACCTACAACCATGAATGTCACACCTTTCCTTTTAATAAGGGGTAAGGGGGAACCTGCAATCAGATACTTTTTGAAGCATAATAAGTATAGTTTTTATCCTGTATCTGTAACAACTTTTCGGCCTGTGTTACTTATAGGTATACTTGTTGAAGGTTGAAGGTATTGCATTCCGATTTTTACCCGATCCACTTCAAATAAGGAATGCACTGGAGGTTAGTTCCAGTTATAATTGTTGCACACAACATATTACTCAAAAGCCAAACTAGTATTTTCATCATCTGAGTCCTACAGCAGTGTCACTATGGAATGAGTCAAGTCTTATCAGTTTTAAATGTAAATCATGGAGGAAAAGAAGCTTTGGTAATATCATGATAGCTGTGGTGTGGGAATTAGTTCTGTGACTGAACAGGTAGCATATATGTTCAAGTGCTGAACTGTTGGGTTGTGTTTAATTTAATTTTCGTTGTGTTTATCAGCTCAGAGCCGCCAACAAGGAAGGTTTTGATGGAGTTCCTGTTTTTCAGGTATGTTTTCTTACTTTGGCAGTCTCCAGTCCTTCAGGAGACTGATTGGGCAACAATGGTGAGGGTGTGGGCAGGAGTTACAAATTGACATGCGTTTGTTTTTTTGTTAATGTATATATCAGTAGCTATAAGTTTGGAATTCATTATATTTTATTTTCACGGAACTTACTGCTAAGTAATTAACTGCAGCCAATGCATGGTATATAACATATAAATTCCAAGACTGGCAAACAGCTTAGAAACCTTCGAACTATTTTAGTATCTGCCCATATGGAGTCTAATTTAAATATGTGAAAATATTGGTAGTAATTGATCATGTTAATTTTTAACCTATTGACTAATAACCACACTTGCTTACAGTCAGAACTTTTGGTTGTGAAGAAGAAGAATAAACGTTATTGCCCTGTATATTTCTCTAAGGTTTGTCTAACCCATTGGTCTCTTTAATTGCAATTCTGGTCCCTCTATTATGGTCAATATGCAATTTTGTCTCTCTATTTTAATTTAGAAATTTTGTCCCTTTGATATTTTTAATTACGCAATTTTGGTTTCTCTGTCAAGTTGTCATCCAATTTTTAACTATGATGATGATGTGGTAGTAAAAAATGTGACATTGAATACGTGAAATTGACATGGCTATAGAGTGCTGATATGGTGTTGCTTGTCTGCTGTACACATATGATGCTTATATGGCTATATGAACAAACTTTATTTTGTTTTAGCATTGGGACCCGAATTCACACCCTGGCTTTTAAACTAACATACTTAACCACTACAACTTAATGGGCTACCGGAATATAGCAAGTATGAATGTGTGTGTGTGTGTGTGTGTGTGTGTGTGTGTAATACAAACAACACTCGGTGGCCGTGTTAGCTTCACATGTTCAATGTCATGTCAGCATTTGACTGCTGCATCATCTTCATTGTTAAACATTTAGGGGCAACTTGACTAATGGGCTAAAATGAAAAATAGGATGACCAAAATTGCAGATTGGCAATAAGAGAGGGACCATAAGTGCAATTAACCCTAAATCTTAGTTAGGCATGTAGCTTGATGGAATATAATCATATGATAGTTTTCGTTTGTTGGTTAAATGGACAGGAAGATATTGAACAAGAACTATCTAAGGTTTCCAGGGTATCTAAAGGTCCTGGAGTTTACAAGCAAATAATGGTATAGAATCTCTCATCTCTTGCTCTTGGTTTTGTTAGTCTGTCAGAAACTTGTTGCTCTGTATGAAACTATATGAAAACACATTTTTGGATAAAAGCACATTTTTGGATGGGCAGTTTCCATGCGAAAATAACAATTTGAAACCCTATGTATGAGATTATAGTTCATAGTGTAAACTTTTGTGATCTTTCTTTCATGGAAAATGTTAGGAGAAAAGGGAGAAACATGTTTTCTTAGTCTGCTTGATACCTGGTTTGTGAGAGTTTTCAAATGATAAGAAAAGTTGCATGCTAGAGTTTGTTGTTTTATAATTTATCATTCATTTGAAGGTTAATTTCTTATTTATTTGTTCACTTATGATAATTAAACAGGTTGGTAGCTTCGAAGATGTACTGAAAAAAATGGAGGTAGTAATAGTAAAGTTTGCTTATTGGTATAGTTAATAAGATAGGAAGCAATTTGGATTTTGATAATTCTCTCTTTATGTTCCACATTGCAGATGAGTGAAAAGAATTCCGGATGGGATGATTTGATTTTTATTCCCCCTGGAAAAAGCCGTTCTCAACATATACAAGAAATTAAGGCTTAATTCCGTGGGAGCAAACTTAAGCTAACCATAGTAATAGTTTTATGTGGTTTTCTTGAGCAAATTGGATGTTATTGTTGACTCATTCTTGTCGGCTGGTGAGATGTCATGACCTCTCCCTTGCAATAGTTTATTTTCTTCTAAATTCAATTGAAATTCCTTCTCATGCAGATACTGCTTTAAGGATTTACAATGGATATATGTGAGAGGGCATAACGGGCAATGTTTATTTCAGTTAAGGGTCCCATGGAACTGCGATTGTTGAGTATGTTAAATACTACATGTATGAGATTGTTCTTACTAGTTCATGTACAGTTTTTTCATTTTGGCAACACTTGTTATCTAATTGGTTAAATTCTACTTCCGCACGAGTTAAGGGAGGTCTATGGATATGGATTTGGAAAGAATAAGTTTAATTACTTTGCAGGTGTTTGAACTATTTGGAGGTTTTTTTGTGTCAATGAATTAAACAAACCATAATTGAACTTCTGAACCTTATCAGTTAAAAAGTCAAGAGAGCTAATTACAAATAATCGACGAGTTTAGATATCCAATTACAAGTAATTGACAAGTTTAGAGATCTAACGGATTTGAAAGTTCACGACTTATGAAACTTGATAAGTAATATTCTTCGTCTCAATAGTAAATTTTAATTAAAAGATAAAATCAAATCGAACCTTGTTTTTTTTCAAATTTAAAAACACTTGCCTTCATGATTTATAGGGCAATACAAATGTATGTATGTATGTATGTATGTATGTTTTTATTTTTTTGATAAAACAGATGTATGTAATTATATAACTTCTTTATAGTTCATGAATAAGAAAAGTCTAAAAGATTAATCAACATGGGGGCATGTCCGGTGGCGGAGGCGGTAATGTTGCACTCAAGGATTTGCCATTCTTCACAATAAACACTGTCTCCATGCCCCAAGAGAGGTGGCGTTCTAGATGACAGTGCAGGAACCATACTCCTGTAATTGAATACACGGTTCATGCAACAATGAGTTTTGAATTAAGAAAAATGGAATAAGTAACTAAAAAATAAATTATGGTATAAATTCAATACCACATACAAAGTTAGTAAAAAAATGATTAGTTCTAAATGTTCCTTAGTTATTTTGTATGGATGTTGGTTTATGTCCCTCAATTTTCTATAAACTTATGTCTGGTGACTTGGGATATCACATTGCCTTTAAAAAAGATGTTTACTATATAGGACACATACCTGGGTTTGTAGCCACAAACCTAATAGCAGCCCATCCATTTACGGGCACAAGCACTGTATTCAAAAGTGGAGGATCAATCAGGTTGTAATTCTTGGTGTCTTTACTTTTGTTGAAATTACCAAACCCATATCCAACAACATAGAAACTAAATCCATGGAGATGCATGGGGTGGTCTAACGGTGCTACCAAATTTGTCCCTTGGAAAACAACTTCCACTGCTGAGCCATATTTTAGAACTTTAACTTTAGTTCCTCTCCTCGGTGTATTCAAGGTCATAGGCAAAGAATTTCCAGTGAAGTTAAATATAAATGGTGGAAACCTGGGAAATCCCTTTCTGAACACCCCATTGATATGATAGTAATAAGCTTCTAGTATGTCAAATTTATTAGGGGTTTGAAAACTTATGTTGTTCATGCTAGCAGATAAAATGGTTCCATTTGGGCCTTCACAGGATCGGTCATTGGGACATGGAAAGGTGTTGATAGAAACTGTGGTTATTATACGAGTCTTGATTTTTTTTGGTACATCATGGGAGTATTTGTCAGGTAAGCCTCTAATGCTTCTGATGAAGTCAAAAGCTGCTTGTGTGTCATTATAGTTGGGAAGAAAAGGTAATGAAGGAGTTGAAATTGGAGTGTAACTCTCTCTGTATTGCACTATAGCAGTGGTTGTGGTGTTATCAAACTCTACTCTTGCGTTATCAGTTGAATATGCTCTTGCAGCCAAATAGTAGTGACTAGGTTCTTGGTTGGCATGCAACAATACATCCATTGTTTGTCCTGGAGATATGCAAATGTAATCTCTTGTCATTGGCTTGGTGTACATAGCATCAGCACCAACAACAGTGAGTTTGTGTTTTGAAATTGAGAAAAAGAGAATGAGATTCATTGCAGCATTAACAACACGTAGAAGATATGTCCTTCCCTGTTCTACTCTTAGCTTGAATGTTTCTGAAAAAGAAAAGAAAATCCAACTTTAAAGCCAAACTTCCAATTTACAAGAAAAATTGAAACAAAGGGATATATGTCTTTAAGACTTAATGTATTAATGGCTATTTTTTTAGAGTTTAATGACTATGTATGGGTACAATGTCAAAAGAACTACACTAACATTCAACTATATTTTAGGTTTAATTGTTGTTTTGGTCCCCATATTTTAACAATTTTTTTTATTTTAGTCTCTCTCTTTTTAAATCAGCAATCTTTATCCCCATGTTAACAAATTAGGGTTTTAGCCCCCTATTTCTAATTCAGCAATTATAGTCCCTTAATTTTGTCGATTTTGAAAAACATACTCACCATTTTTTCATGGATAATTATGGGGTTGACACCATTTTTTTTCTCATACCACTCATATACCACCCCATGTGATGTTTTTTATTCTTTATTTCTCTTCCCTTTTATCATTCCCTTTCTCTCTCTTCCCCCAAAACATGCCACATGGGGGTGTAGAATTGAGGGTTTGCCACATAAGGTAGTCAATATATCACTCCGTACGTTGATGTGTCACATTTCAATATGACATGTAAATAAGTATTTCTTAGTTAATATTTGAGTATTTCTTATTTTGTAAAATTATTTATATATTTAAGAAAATAGGATGAGGAGATTTCTACCATTTAAATTAAAATAATCAAGATGAACTTAAAATTATTTCTACCATTTAATTTAAACATAAAATGTTCAAGATTCAGTGTTATTAATGATCAAATGATTATTCAAAAAATTAAAATAATCTTACATTTCTATACTAGAATTTTGAAATATAGTGTTAGCATCGGATAAATTTGAAAACCTTGATGCATGTACCTGATTTAGAGCAAGGATACAGATCTCCTGGCTGACCATTAATAGTGATAGCATCAGATAAATTTGGGGCTCCTCCACTTTCAAGAAATTCTGTCAAGACCTTGTTGACATCTTTCTTCCACCATTCACCTAGGTGTAAAAAAAAACAATATTAATTTTTTTTTCTAATCTTTTTTCTGTTAAATTGTATAGTAACAATTATAAGTTATAACATCAAAATATTTTCATACCAAATATGATGGGTATCTCTCCATAAGGTTTAGGAAAAGGGTAAGTACTATTTATTCTAGGATATATATTAATAGCTCCATGGACAGTTGCTCTAGCCCAATCACTATGAGCATGCCACCATAAAGTCCCTTCCTCATCTGAAAAAACCACTTTCTGTCTGAATTTCCCTCCAGGTTGGATTGGACACTGAGTTATGTATTCAGGACCATCTGTCCAAGGATTCCTAGGCTGCTTCACTCCATGCCTGCTCATTAATCAATTATATTTAAGAACATATTTAGTTTTCCATACATTGTGATATGTGTTTTGCATGTGTCAATCAATAAATGAAAAATCAATACCAATGTATAGTTATGTTGTATTTTCCCTTGTTATAAACATTAACATAGATCGTATCACCCTTGTGGACTCTAATAGTTGGCCCTGGAAATTTTCCATTCACAGTCAATATACTTTTTGTGCAACACAGTCTTGTGTAACGGGCTTCTTTCACCTGCAACATTAATCAATCACATACTATATATAATCAGCTATATATAAACTACGACACTGTTGTGTTGTATGTATATGTGAAAAATAGTTGCATGCAAATTTATTTCAATTACTGCATAGACAGTTTAATTCATGCAACCATTTTAGTTTGGGGAAACATGCAAAAAATATTCAAATTTTGGCCACTTCTACATAACGTTGTGCTATTAAGTTATTGTCACGAAATGACGGAACTTACAACAAAATTATAATGACTCTGAGTTTGGGAACTAAGAGTAATGAAAGAAAAAATCAACAGAATTTGGAACAATTCTTTGTAAAACGACATCTTCATGAAAGAAACTGTGTTAAACTCGTTGTATAATGCTATTGTGAATAATTTTCTTGGGTTACGTACCAAAGCATTTGTGTAGAAGGGGTTTTTATATAAGTGGATTTTACGCGCTTCAACTACCAAATTTTGGTGAACCTCACCATCACACTTAATTAGATAAAACAAGATATTAGCTTAATTAGATGTATTAAGTAACTAGGCTTATGATATAAGTATTGCAAAGAAAAATTAGGGTGATTCATCCAGAGTAATTCTGAGCTGATCATGAAGACAGCGTATGGATCCAATTGATGGCCTTACTTAGTAAGGTTTGAGTTTTGGCGTAACCTTATTTAGTAAGGTGAACCAACTCACATAATATTTAATTAAGATTGTTTAATCAAGACAATTCTAGATTTGATTATTAAAAAAATTGACTTTTCATTATGTATATCTATAAATTTTGTGTGAAATTATTGAATATCTATACGTAATGCAAAGAATAATGTATTAATTTGGAAGAAACTAAAATAGGTGTAAAAAAACATCCCTAAGCAGTTTTGAACTTGCTTTATTGCTGAAATTAAACGCAAAACTTAGAAACAATTACCACTAACAGATTTGAATCGTCACATCTGAACACTTTTCAATAGTCAACAACATGCCCTATCAAGAAAGCGGTGTTAACTGCTAATTGGCCATAATGGAGTTACTTTACACCTACGAAATTGATACCTCTGATCTTTTTGGTTTTAATCAATATTTGATCCTTATGAGCCAAAACCACTTGATGGAAAATATATGCTATGTATGCAAGTAGAAATATATGGGCTTTTAATTCAAATGAGTGGAAATCGTAGAAATACTACTTCATTGGAATCAAGATCCAAATGAATGAATAAATACAATAATTAGGAATAAATATTAAATAGTAAATAAATATTGAATGTCGTCTCATAAATCCTAATTTAACTATAAAAAATGTCAAATTTATTAAGCCGAACATCATGATCGAAGTTCGAACTCTGATACCTTCACTTATAATATGTGAGTTAATGATTGTTTTGCCATTTATCTTTAAGAAAACATTGAATGCCGCTGATAATGAAATTGTGCCTTTCATAATCGTAGCACACCCAAATCTCTATCAATAAAATTCCATACCAACATAACGTCAAAAATAGAAATTCCCATACCAAGTCGAATACGTTTCTTCTTTCAAACAAAATACGTTTCTTAAAACAAATGTAGAAGATAGTATTTGGGATTTAATTTATACACACCACTGAACTTTCTTTTTTTTACAAATGTTTTTAACTAAATCACGCCATGCAGATATTTAAAATACTTTATGAACTAAACTATAAAAGTGACACTTTAATTTGATTTGATTGAATAAAATATAAAAATAAATTACACCGTCATTGTATAAAATTAACCATTAACCTTTGTCACGTGTACAAATTTCCCCTTTGTGAATACCCCATCGTATCCTAATATTAATTCAAGGTATTTCATTGTATCCTAACTGATTTCCCAATTTCACATATGTATTTGAATCATGATGTGTTGAGCATATGGTGTCTTATAAATTTGATTTGGTCCATTAGATTAATCAAGTGTTAGGTCCAATAAACTAATACAATTAAGTATGAAGAAAGTTCTGGGGAGGTTCGTAAATTAAAGGTTGTAGGGAGGTGTACATGCAAATGCGTTGTATAGAAACATAACGTTAATTATATAAGCAGTAGAAAGATGTGTGTAGATTTCTCTCATGAAATGTGTTGAATATTATTTTAATGTGTGTAGAGAACTCTCTTTTGGAGTATATAAAAGGAGAGTCACATCATTCCTTAAGCAAGTAAATAAGAATCAAAGTGTTCTTTTCCTTTGTTGATTGCATGGATTGGGTTTTCAAAAACCTTAGTAAAAGACCGGTTGGAGTTTCTGAGTTTAGGTGGCAGACAACTTTCATGATTACATGATGACATTTGTGGACTTGGAGAAACAAAGCTATTTTTGAAGAAGGATTTCAAAGACCAGATAATCCAAGTTATGTCATCCAAAATTTCATTAGGGCCGTTGAAGAAGTTTCTCAAGATCATTTGCAGAAAAATCCTCATCATAAGGAAATTGTGTATATTGGCTGAAAAAGACCGTTGGATGGTTGGGTGAAACTTAATTGTGATGGAGCATGCAAAAGTAACTGTGAGCTTGCAGGTTGTGACGGGCTCCTCCGGCAATCGGATGGCAGGTGGATCAAGGGTTTTAGCCGCAAAATTGGAGCTTGTGATGCTCTGCATGCTAAGATGTTAGGTCTTTATCTGAGCCTGAGTATGGCTTGGAGAGAGGGTATATCTCACTTGATTGTTGAGAGTGGCTCAAAGGTGCTTATTGATATGGTTACTAACAATTGTAAGATCAATGGAACCATTCCTTCTTTGGTTCAGCGTATTCAAGAGATCCTTCAGCGAGAATGGCATACTCAAGTTATTCTCACTTGGCATGAAAGGCAACATATGTGCTGATTGGCTAGCAAATTTTAACTTATCTTTGAATTCTTGGAATCTGGTAGTTTTAGAGTCTCCTCCTAATGAATTTCATAGCCTCTTGTTTGATAATATTTATAGAGCGTGCATGCCTAGAAATATGCGATTAACTCCTTAGTATTTTTTTTCTTTCTTCTGGGCCTTTTGCCCTCTTTTACACCTAAAAAAAATTCTTCAATTTAGTTTCGACAAAATATTCATAAAATCCATTTATTTTGAAAATCTGCTAAAGTTGCAATTTTTTTTTATAAACTCTAATGAAATTTAAAACAATGAAATTTACAAAGAAAAATTTAAGTTAACTTATAAAATTACTTTACCTCAAAAATAATTTCATTCAAATACATTATAGAAGATCTGCGGGACTCATTATTTTGCCATATCACCCTACTTTTTTGAGGATATCTTATTTATAGAATATATTATTACAGAAATAATGTAAGGGTAATTTAAAATTGGAAGAATGATGTAATAAAATAGTGATTTCATTAGACAACTACTTTCTCCGTTGTTTTGAATGTCATGTATCAGGATACACCCTCCGTCGTTTTTTAATTATAAGCAATATTTAATTTTTAAATTCATTCAATTAATTATGTATGTGCTCTATTACATCTAATAATCCATCAATAATTAAGAAAGAATCCATGTTTATTTACAGAGATTGGTTCAACCAGTATGATCCACTTGTAAAACTCTTCAACAATTGGTTGAATTATTTTAGTTGTGCACATGTTATTTATATTTTGCTCTGAACAAAACTACATGGCCTTGAAAAAAATTATGCTTATGTGATGATTAGTTTTAATTCCATACATGATATGATTTGTTTATGTTTCTTCAATTTTATGGCTAACAACGCATAATTTGTGAAAATAGCAATTTGAAACCCTCCGAATGGGTTGATTTGAGATCAGATTATCCTCATGTGCTGATTTTAATCCTGATAGTACACTGGATATCTTGTTTGTGAGTGATTTCAAATGATAAAATAACACTGTTCTATAATTTATCATTCATTTGATAATAAAAGCAGGTTGGCAGCTTCGAAGATGAACTGGAAAAAAATTGAGGTAGTAATAGTAAAGTTTGTGTATTGGTATAATCTAGCTATTTGGATCCTGATAATTCTCTCTTTTTCTCCAACGTTGCATATGAGTAAAAGGAGTTCAGGATGGAATGATTTGAGTTTTATTCCCCCTGGAAGAAGCCGCTCTCAACATGTACAAGAAATTAATGCTTAATTCTCTGGGAGCAAACTTAAGCTAACCATAGTAATAGTTTTCTTGAGCAAATTGGATGTTATTGTTGACACAATCTTGTCAGCTGGTGAGATGTCATGACCTCTCCCTTACAATAGTTTTTTTTTTGTTCTTTTCTTCTCAATTGAAATTCCTCTCATGTGGATGCTTCTTTAAGGATTCTCAATGGATGGAACTGCCATTGTTAAGTATGTTAAATACTACATGTATGACACTTTCCATCTGAATTTTGGGGTCCAACTACAAATTATTAATAAGTTTAGGGTCCACTAACCTACTTGGGTTGGTCTGGTGGTATTGTCTTTGGACCTAGGAGTGTGCTACTCCTCGAGGTCTCATGTTCGATTCTCCCCATGTCAATTTAGATGGGTTAATTTAGCTTCTTCAAAAAAAGTTTAGGGGTCCAATTAGGAGACCTAATTACAAATAACTGACAAGTTTAGAGATTCATTTTTGAATTTTCAGTTTAGGGACTATTTAAATCTCTCTTTATAATTTTGAAATTTCGTGAGTTATTAAACTTAATAGGAGTATACAACATTCTTCATCTTAGTAGTTTGCTTTTTTACTTAGTTATTTTTGATTAAAAGATAAAATCAAATTAAAGAGATCATACAGTTGATGCTATCAATTAGACCTTTGTCCATAATTCAAATTTAAACAGCTGCCTTCATTAAGCATAGTGTAATTATGAAATTTACTATAGTGTGTATGAGATGGATTTTTGGATTGTTAAGAAAGATTCCGGTAATAACCACAACCTTGCTAGGAGCTGTAGCTATTGAATACTACTTGAAGGAAAAGGTTCAAGTGTACTTGAAAATCAGAGTTGTAAAGTGAGAAAGAATTTTGATTGAAATTGGATTGGATACCCTTTCTTTCATTGATCATCAAGACTATTTGTGGCAAAGTTGGTTACAACAATTCTCCAATCATTGCCACTACCAAGGGAATCCAATAACAACCTTGCCAACTCAGCATTCTAGAAGCACATACTCAACACTCTAAAAGCAAAATTAAAAGACTGAAATTGAAAACTATTGAATTACATAAAATTGTAATTTATTTAGCTACTAAGTGAAATGCTGTCACAGCATACATAAAAGTCTAAAAGATTAATCAACATGGGGGCATGTCCGGTGGCGGAGGCGGTAATGTTTCATTCAAGGATTTGCCATTCTTCACAATAAACACTGTCTCCATTCCCCAAGTGAGGTGGCGTTCTAGATGACAGTGCAGGAACCATACTCCTGCAATTGAATGAACAGAAATTTATACATAAAATAGTTATAGTTTTGTGCAACAATGAGTTTTGAACTAAGAAAAATGGAAAAAATAGTTAAATATAAGGAGTATATGTGCAATGCCATGTACAATGGTTGCTAATAGAATGGTTTGTTATGGTTCTTGTTTATGATTCTTTTTTCCTTTTTACAAGAAACTTAGGGTGACTTAGATCACATTACCTTAAAGAAAAACAAAGATGTTTACTGTGTATAAATTCAATAGAGCACATACCTGGGTTGGAGGCCAAAAACCTAACGGCAGCCCATCCACTTTTAGGCACCATGACAGTATTCAAAAGTGGAGGATCAATGAGATTGTAATTCATGGGATCCTTACTTTTATTGAAATTACCAAACCCGTATCCGACGACATAGAAACTAAATCCATGGAGATGCATGGGATGGTCTAACCCTCCTCCAACCAAATTTGTCCCCTGGAAAACAAGTTCCACTGTTGAGCCGTATTTTAGAACTTTCACTTTAGTTCCTCTTTTTGGTGTATTCAAGGTCAAAGGGAAACTATCTGCAGTGAAGTTAAATATGAAAGGTGGAAAACTAGGAAATCCCTTTCTGAATACCCCATTGATATGATAGTAATAAGCTTCTAATATGTCAAATTTATTAGGGGTTTGAAAACTTATGTTGTTCATGCTAGATGCTAAAATGGTTCCATTTGGGCCTTCACAGGATTGGCCATTGGGACATGGAAAGGTGTTGATAGAAACTGTGGTTATCACATGAGTGGTGATTTTTTGTGGGACTTCACGAGGGTATTTCTCAGGTAAGCCTTTAATGCTTCTGATGAAGTCAAAAGCTGCTTGTGTGTCATTATAATATGGAAGAGAAGGTAATGAAGGAGTTGATATTGGAATATAACTCTCTCTGTATTGTACTATACCAGTGGCTGTGGTGTTATCAAACTCTAATCCTTCTGCACTTGAATATGCTCTTGCAGCCATATAGTAGTGATTAGGTTCTTGGTTAGCATGCAACAATATATCCATTGTTTGTCCGGGTGATATGCAAATGTAATCTCTTGTCATTGGTTTGGTGTAAATAGCATCAGCACCAACAACAGTGAGTTTGTGTTTAGAAATAGAGAAAAAGAGAATGAGATTCATTGCAGCATTGACCATGCGTAGAAGATATGTCCTTCCCTGTTCTACTCTTAGCTTGAATGTTTCTGAAAAGTAAAAGCAAATCCAACGTTTAGAGCCAAACATCTAATATACAATATTGTTTGAAACATGACATATATTTCTCAGAGAGTCCATATTAATATTAATGGTTATTTTAAAAGGTTTATTTTTATTCACTAGACTTTCTTAATGATTAACCCTGGTTGAGAATCTGGTTGATCATCTTAAGTGGATCTTTCTTAATGATCAAACTCGAGACTTCACTTAAAAGATCTGAGTGCAGTTTCACTTAGACCATTGTATTATTGATAGTTTTTTGTTGTTCTAATGTCTTGAATGCACAATTTCTAAAATAAAATTTTCAGTTTAAACTTAAAAACAACCTTGTTAGTGTTTTCCCAAGTTTAATAAGAACCATCTACTGACAATATACATAAAATTCGAGGTAATTAAAACCAGACCGGACTCACGGGTTCGAGATTTTAAAGTCGGATCGGTAATGGTTAAATATATATATTTTTAATTTTAATATAATATTATATATATATCAATAATGAAAAAAAAAATATACATAATATTTATAGTTTCCCATCATTAAAAACTATAATCCATATTTTCTCAATAAAAATTATAAGTACTCTTTCAACTACTTCAATAAATGTGGTTCTCGAGAAAACTCAAGTTTGATTTTTAAGAGAAACAAATTTTGATCATGTTATATTTAATTTACGGACAAATTTCGGATGATCAGGGACCATTCCCTTTCTCCCATATCTATAAACTTAGAGTATATTTATTTTCAAATTTATGTATCTTTATTTCTTCAAATAGGAGGAAAAAAATGAATAGAATCATAAATGAAGAGCATCCAGCTCTATAAACTTTAGCTCTCTTTCTCATTTTCTCTAATTTATTTGTTCCTCTATCTTTCTTGAAAATCAATTAACATCTCATTCTCCCCTCCACCGTTCTTCTTTCTTCCATCTTTCTCTTCTTCCTCCTTCCAAATTTTTTTCTCTCATCTTCTTGTTTCTTCCAATTTTTTCACTTTATTTTCCTCACTTTACAACCTTCATTTATTTTTTACTCACTAATTAGCTTCTTCTTCACTCACTATTCAATAGAGTAAATGTCATGGTTGCATTTTTTTTTACTCTTGTTGCATTGTTTTTTACTCAAATATTTTAGCAACATCTCTCCATTAATTTAATCTTACCATTTTCAGATTTGTTCTCTTTATACCTCACAACAAGCTACCATTTTTCTTCAACTTCGTATTTTTAGCTTGCTTTTTAAAATACTTAATATAAATTATACTTTTTATTTTAACCAATTTCTTTGCTAACAATATCTTTGCTAACCTAACCATTTATTTTGTTAAATGGTATAAAACATAAAATATTATTATTTCAGTTTACCAACAAAATAAATATTTTAAAATTTTTATTTATTAACAAAAAAATCTTCTTAAACAGTAGTAATTGCAGGAGAAAAAAATCATAATAAACTATCCTTTTAATTTACTCAAACAAAAAAAAATTACTAAAAGGAAAAATGTTGAAGCATATACCAGATTTGGAGCAAGGATACAAATCTCCTGGTTGACCATTTATAGTGATGGCATCAGATGAGTTTGGGGCTCCTCCACTTTCAAGAGATTCTGCCAAGACCTTGTTGACATCATTCTTCCACCATTCACCTACATGTATAAATTAAATAAAATCTTAATTTCCCCCTCCTTTTCTCTTAAATTGTACACTAGTTTATATATATGATCAATGACAGCATCAAAATATCTTCATACCAAATATGATGGGTATTTCTCCATCAGGTTTAGGAAAAGGGTAAGTACTATTTATTCTAGGATATATATTGATAGCCCCATGCACAGTTGCTCTAGCCCAATCACTATGAGCATGCCACCATAAAGTCCCTTCCTCTTCTGAAAAAATCACTTTCTGTCTGAATTTCCCTCCAGGTTGGATTGGACACTGTGTTATGTACTCAGGACCATCTGGCCATGGATTCCTTGGCTGCTTCACTCCATGCCTGCCCATAGTTAAGAATTTAATCCATTAGTTTTCCAAACACGATGTTGTGTTTTGAATGTGTCATAAAAAATTGAAATATTAATACCAATGTATAGTTATGTTGTATTTTCCCTTGTTATAAACATTAACATAGATTGTATCACCCTTGTGGACTCGTATAGTTGGCCCTGGAAATTTTCCATTCACAGTCAATATGCTTTTTGTGCAACACAGTCTTGTGTAACGGGCTTCTTTCACCTGCGAATTGCAACAACATATAAATTAAAATACGATCTAATTAAGATACTGTTGTATATATGTGACAAATAGTATACAAATGTATTTCAATTACATACGTTCTTTTCATGCAACAATTTTAGTTTGTGGAAACATTTTAAAAAATGAAAATTAGGGTTATGGCTGCTATGCTACATTTTTATTTGAGCGAAGCTACTATGTTACATAATGTTTTACTAGTATGCTATAGAGTATTATAAGCAATTGTCATGAAATGATAGGACTCACAACAAAATTATAATGACTCCTTGTTTGATAACTAGTTTGAGAACTAAGAGCAATCAAAGAGAAAATCAACAGAATTTGGAGGAACAATTCTTTGTAAAACGACATTTTCATGAAAGAAAATGTGTTCAGCATTGCTCTTAAATGCTATTGCGAATAATTTTCTTGGGTTACGAAAGCATTTGTGTTGAAGGGGTTTTATATTTGAAGTGAAGAGGCTTAATTAGTAGAAGTGGATTTAATTTCGTGCTTCCATCTTCAAAGTTTGGTGCAGCCTCACTGTCACACTAATTAAGATAAAAACAACATTTTCCTTGGAAAAAGATAAAACACCATTGTCAACTTAGGTAGACATTTACTCGCTAGGCAGATGATATAAGTATAGGAAGGAAAGTTAAGAGTGGTTCATCAACTAATTATGAGCTTAGCATGAAAATAGCGTATAGACCCTAAATGGCCTTATTTAGGAAGGTTGTTATCGATTAAACCTCTTTAAAAACACTGCAAGAAACAATTAGAAGCATGCATGTTAGTATAAGGTGAAGCCATTTACGTAATAGTTGTTTAATCAAAATAAGTGAATAAGGAACCCAAATTAGATTCCATAACCACTACTAAGTGGTTTTCATTAAGCCACTGAGAGGTAATCATATTCGATGTGGATGTTATATATAGATAATCTCTATTAGTTAAAATTTAAACTTTATTTGTCATGTTGTAGAGGTCAAACCTACTCGCCATTTGTTGGTCAGCCCAAACACATTATACTTTATTACTACCCACCAAAATCTAAAAATTAATCATTGATTAAATTATTTTACTTCCTACAGTAAATATTAAAAATATAAATAAAATAAAAAAAGGTTTTAATTAATTTTATCTTAACAAATAAAACACATTAATTTTGACCGGTAATATATAAGAAGGATAAAGACATTTACCGTTTAATAACTAAGTAGTATCATTTTTGACAGGAAGGTTTAATTATTTTGGATCTACTAATTGATATGAACTGTCTACATTTTTTTTCTTTGTTTCGTATGAACAGTCTACTAAAGTTGATGGCGAAATTTACCCAAAAAAAAAAGTTGATGGAAAATCGATTGTTTATGCTCCTCTTCTCGTTTCACGCTGTTTCATTCCAATTGTTTCTTGTTCATGATCCTGGAAACTTCAAAATCACAGTTTACTATTCATAACAACCGGGCCCACATCAACATATCAACGGATGAGAAAGGGTGTGATTGAGCTTCTACACCATCAAAAGCAATTCTAGTAGGCAGGGTGTTTGTGGATTGGATTGGTTTGGTTTTCTGAAGAAAAATTATTTGATTCAATCTCTTCGGTTTTGTTATTTGTTTATGTAATTGGTTTGGTTTTAAAGTCAAATCCAACCGAATTCAATCTGAATTTTTTCGGTTTAAATTGGATTGATTTTCGATTTTCATTGTTGTATATTTTTACATCTTCTTTTAAAAAAAATGCTATTTTATGACATTCCATGAAAATGTAAGATCACAAAAAATATGAATAAGTAGAAAATAAAAGTATCATAAAACAAATAAAATATTAGGTTAAAGAAAATAGTTGCAGAGTCGTAAGTTATTAATATTTCTTAAAAAAACGGAAAAAAAAGTAAACATTATTAAAGAACAAGCATAGAAAATAGTTACGGAGTTGTAAATTATGGAAACATTCATAAAAGAATTCATATAATTATATATATATATATATATATATATATATATATATATATATATATAGACACACACTCTTTCTGGTCTCAAATGTAAACAACTTAACCAATCCAATCTATTTAAAATTGCAGTTTTTTTTCGGTTTTCGGTTTTTGGTTTTTGGATGGTTCGATTTTTGGTTTTGCAGTTCATTTACTGCAGTTTGCATTGTATTGGATTGGACATGAACACCCCTACTAATAGCCTCAAAACTGAAAACTACTCCTTCAGTGTTATTTATAAAAAAACAATTGACTTTTTATATTTATTGAATAATTGATGTATTTGGTCTTTATTATAAGAAAATTTTCGATATGTTTGGTTCAGTTTCTCAAAATCAATCCTCATCTTCAAAAGCTATTCTGGTTGAAAGCTACAATTTCTAGCTTTAATTTGAGTTAACTATAATCAATTCTGCATTATATTTTATATTTTGGTCACTACAACCTTTAAAATCAATTTTGTCCACCGTAAAATCAAAACATAAATCTTTCCATTTTAGTTCTCTATTTACTATGTTTACCATAAAGTTTTGGGTTTTGCTAACGAGTGTTTAAAGGTACTCTTTAAGGATTTCATATTAAGAAACTATTAATTGAAAATGTCTAATATTTCAATTTCTGATGCATTGAATACACAAGTTTTTATACTTACTTAACGACCGATAGATTATTATGTCCCATTTAGGCCCTGTTTGGTAAAAATAGCGGATAGTTGATAGCGTATAGCTGATAACTGATAGCTTATAGCGGATAGCTGATGACTGATGACTTATAGCTGATAAGCTAATTGAAGTGTTTGGTAAAATTAACGGTTCTACTGGCTGATACATGTAAAATCACACTAAAGGGTATTCTTATCTCTCTCTTTCTATATATATATAAATAAAATTCATTAACTTAAATTTATTAATTTAATATATTTTTCATATATTTTATTTTTAAATTATTTTTTTCACAAAAATTTTACTTGTTCGTGTAAAGAGTACAGATTAAATCTGACTTCTTCCAAAAAAGACCACAGATTAAAATCCACTTTAATAATAATAAAAAGAAGGTCACAACTTGTGTAAAAAAATTGAGGGAAAGTTCTGTCAAAAAATCAAAAGGTATACGTTATTTCAAAAAAATATATAAAGAGTACCTAAGGACATCATAAACGAAAAATATTTTGTTTCGAATTTGATTCACTGAATTAACAAGATATTTTATTTGAGAGGGAATTAGCATGATCTTTATTGGCGTCCAGTCCAAAACATAAAATTTATTCGAAGAACGTACGTAGTTAATTATGATAAAGGGTATATATGTATTTTAGATAAAATAATAAGGGTAATTATGGAAGAAAAAATAATAAGCTATAAGCTCAAATGCTACTTGGAATATCGTCTGAAAAATAGCTTATAAGCTCGTGAAATAAGCTATAAGCTCGTGGTGAAAAACCATTACCAAACATAGCTTTTTTGGACATATGAGCTTATAAGCTATTCGCTATAAGCTAATTTGTTTTTTTTGACAAACAGACCCTTATTAAAAAAAAAAAAGAAGCTTAATAAGAGTTTTCGCCGCCTAACTTTCACAAAGTTGCAATTTTGACCCTCTAAAAAAAACTACAAAACCGCCCCCTAGGTTTTGCAACTGTAGCAGTTTTGGCCCCCAAACCAAAAAAATAAAAAAAATAACATGTGACACCTCACTTAGGGTGTCACATCAGCGTAGACCGAGTCAAAGTTGACTTTGGAAGCCAAAACTGTCACAGGTGCAAAAGTTAAGGGGCGGTTTTGTAGTTTTTTTTAGGGGACCAAATTTTTTTTGTTGAGTTACCTTCATGGAGTTTTGGGAATAATATAATTTGCATGCCTAAATATTATGATGCCCCCATTGAAATTTAATTCTAAAAGTTCAATGATTTAGGAGGCTATTTGCTTCCTAATGACTTTTATTTTCGTGGTAAACATAAACAAATTCAATGTAAACGTCGGTTGGTGTTCCGCTCAATGTTTAATGTTGTATATTTTTATATTAATTACTCTTTGTTAGTGGCAAGTATTTGTGTTGGTTCATTCGATTATTTGCCTACCATACAAAGTGGGTTACCAATGTTTTAAAACTATATAAATTTGGTGTATGTATTATCATGTGAACAACGTATTTCTAAATATGTAACATTAAAAAATCTACTATATTTTTTTTTTAATTTAAAGATGTTTAGTGATACATGTTTACTTTGTTTTACAATATTTTCCAACACTCTGTAATTTTTCGGACATCAATTTGGTTTTAATATATAATAAATTAGTTCAGCTTATAAGACCCATGCGGTGCACGGATCGACAATCTAGTTTAACTGAAAATTGGTAAAGTTTAGGTCATTAAATACTCTGCTTGGAGAGTACATTCGCTAGATCAAAATTCATAGGAATTCACGAGGGTTTGCACAAGTGGTGGAGCATGTGGTTTGATTCCATACAATGCGCAAAACCTTACCAACACTTAATATACTCCAAACTATACAACTATATTTTTTGATCCAACTATCTTGTTAATCATATTAGACAGTTTTGAGATTATATATAGTTGTAGTATCTCATTTCATCATAATAATCTTAGAGAAGGAAATAAAACTACTCTATATGGTCTTTATTATAAGAATTTTTTTAAAAATGTGTTGGTCATATAAAAAAAATGTCATAACTTTTTAGGTATAGCTGATGTTTAAAATACTTTTCTATCTCTTATATAACATTTGTCTTTTTGATATTAGTGGGTGTATTTAATGTTCACAATTTACTATAAGAGTATATTTTGTAAAAATATTAAAAAAGTTACAATAATTCATCATTGCAGGTAAATTATTGTAAAAATATTATAAGGTGTCTTCATTGAGTCTTTTGTTCTTGGGAAGAGATTGGAAAAATGGTAGAAATTGGGTTTTGTTCTTGGAGAGCTTGTATAAGCTAATTTATTGTAACCCTTTTGTATCTCCTTGTAAAAAACTCATTAATAGTAGATTGGAGAGATCAATCTCTCCCCTAGGGTAGGTCATTGTTGGACCGTACTAGGTAAACAACAATTAATGTGTTTGTTTCTCCCCTCTCTTTAATTTATGCTTGTGGTTTTGTGTTGTACACTTGATTTCTAGATTAGATTTAGGTTTGTTATTGCTATTGTTGCTTGAGGTTACTTTGATATTGGTTACTACTTCCCTTTTGCTCCACACATCTAAGTTTATTGGTGTGATTTCTGGATGAAACAGTTCTTAATTAGGTTATACTTATCTCACAGTTGAACTCCGTATTATCAGAGTCATTTTCCTCTAGTAACTGCAAGTTAACTAGAAAAAAAATAGGGAAATGCTCAATGTAGCGAAAACTCTTATCACGAGACTATCGCGAACTACGTGTCACAACAAATTGCCTTTTATTTCAATTTTTTTCCCCCGTTTCACTCCAATTTTTTTCAATAGTTTATCTCTTGTTTTCTTCTTCCACAAACAACTGATTCACCTTCCTTAGTTCCATGGTCTCTTCGACTTGCCATTGCCATCAAAACAAATTGTGGTTGTCGTCTCTCAAACTTGCCACCGTTGTCTCTTCAACTTGCTTCCTCGTTTTTGTGGATTGAACTGAAACCCAAAGTTAAGGCAACCGGTCGTTGTGTCCCCTCCATTGTAAGTATACGTCTTTGTTCCTCCCATGTCGATTGTCATTACATTGTCGCCTTTCCTTTGCCATCGTTTGTCGTCACTGTTCCCTTGTTGTTGTCCATCGTTCTTCACCGTCATTTCATCAGGAAACTTCTCTATCATCACTCCTCCAAATACCGAGTTCAAGGATGGATGCAAAGCTGGAGTGCATGGATGGTGACTGGTTTTTCGTTGGAATGATGGGTTAAATATATTCAGTCATGCGAAGCAGGCAGTCGGCCAAACATGTAGTAAAGTCACGCTCGTGAAAAATTCGCGACATTTGTTGTCGCTGTATATCACAATGCTAAAAAAAATATAATAAAAACACTAAGAGATCATTTTAAATATTTAATCATAATAATTCATACGAGATATATAATTTTAATGATTATAATTGCCTATTGGAAAAGACTAATATAATCAAAGACATTTTCAAATTCGAAGATTATTTTGAAATTCCTTTAATATCATATCATGGATCAAAATGTTCACATACCTATTATTTTTATTTTTATTCTAAACATATGAAATATCAAAAGAAATGTTAAGCAAATTAAAGTGTGAGAGAAACATATCCTATAATTGATTTGTTACATTGTCAAAAAAATAAAATTGATACGCTTTCGAATATAAGGGGAAATTCCTTTTTCAAATTCATTGAATAACTGATATATTTGACATATCGAATATAAGGGGAAATTCTTTTTTCAAATTCATTGAATAACTGATATATTTGACATATGTTTTAGACTAGATAAATAAATTATTCAATGAATCCGAAGAAGAAAAAAATCTTCTCTTATATTCAAGATGGGAGAAAGTAACTTTTACCCTACATCACCTACCCAAAATGCGACAATAAAATAAAGTTACACACACAAAAGACGGTCACACAGTCCATGTATGTTTAACTCAATTGATAGAGACAATGCATAAAGATACTTTATGCAGAGGTTCGAGTTCAAACCTCAGACACTTTACTTCTCCACGTTCCACGTTTAAAATTGTGTGAGCTCCAGCCACTAGACTACTTGACAAAAGAAAACCATCACACAACAATGATTTTTTTTTTATTAAAGAAAACAATGAAATTATTTATGTATTTCAATGTTCAAACAAACATAAAATTCCTTAAAAAAAAACAAACCTAAAATTAAATAAAACGGTCACACGCTCCAAACACGGGCTCCGCCTTGCAATTTTGCAAATCTCTCTATTCCTAACGACATTACACACTTTTTAAATTCTGGAACGCAGACCACTTGAATTTATTTATACTTGTATGTAGTAGTAACTATGAATTGGATAAAAAAAGGGAAATAATTTCCCCCACAACCTATCATATAAGAAGCTACAATAATTTATGATATTTTTTTATTTTGGTTTTTGTTAGTTTTGTAAATCAAGTTAGTTAGGATGGAAAGTAGTTAAATAATTTGTTATGTTTGTTAGCTACTTTTAAGCAAAGTTTGTTAGTTTTCGATTGATTACTTGATCCACAAGTAATGTACATAAACGTGTATATAAGTATGATGTAATCTCAATTTCATAACTAATGAGAACAATAAGTTTACATCCACTGGAACATTCTCCACTTCTTCTCTCTTGGAAAACAGATAACTTGCATTATCATTCTTGTGATGAGAAATTAACATCAAGAGCAACGGTTCTGATATAAGGGATGAACAAAAAGGCTTCCAAATCACACAATTATAGACGAATCAGTTGCAGAAACATGCAAGAAACCATGCATGGTAGCAACATTTTCAACACTCATCTTCCAATTCTTGAAGGTGATATTAGGAAGGTCAAATACCATTTTTGGTCCTTTTAGTTTGATAGAATTTCCAAGTTAATCCTTTAAGTTTCGAAAGTTTCAATTAGACCATTTTAGTTTGACAGAATTCCCAAATTAATCCTTTAAGTTTCAAATATGTCCTTATAGTTGATAAACTATTTCACTGTTACCCCCGCTGTTAGTCTCCATTTAACTGATGCTGATGTAGCCGTTAAGTTGTTGACTTGGATCAAAGCGCTGCCTTTTAAATGCTCCAGGGTGTCAAAACGCTACGTTTAATGATCACAAATGATCATCTATAGTGCTAGAAAGACAGCTATTTACAACAACAAATGTCTTTCTAACACTATTAAATGACATTTATAGTGCTAGAATGATCATTTGTGACCATTAAACGTAATATTTTGACACCCTTGAGCTTTTAAAATGCAGCGTTTTGATCAAAGTCAACAACTTAACAGCTACATCAGCATCAATTAATTATTAACTAACTGTAGGGGTAACGGTGAAATAGTTTATCAACTAAAAGGACCTATTTGAAACTTTTGAAACTTAAAGGACTAATTTGAGAATTCTGTCAAACTAAAAGGATCTATTTTAAATTTTTGAAACTTAAAAGATTAACTTGAAAATTCTGTCAAACTTAAAGTATCAAACGTGGTATTTGGCCAACTGGGAAAGATGGAGCAATGTGATGAAGACTATATTTGGGTTGTGTATAATGGCTATTAAAAACTGGATGCAAATGCAACAAAAGCACAAAGAACTGCGCATATGAATTTAAAGATGAAGGATTGTAAAGCTTTGTTCTATATTCAACAAGGTGATTATGGAAGTAACTTTGAGAAAATCTCAAAGATCACAAAAGAAAAAGAAGTACGAGACATTCTTAATAAGTACCATGAAGGTGATGAGAAAGTGAAGAAAATCAAGTTTCAATCTCTGAGTAGAAAATTTGAACTAATGGAGATAGAAGAATATCAGAAAATAATTGACAACTCAAAGTTGATCGACATCAACTTATAAGAAAACGAAATACAATAAGTACTTATTTATAGTAGAATTTATGCTTTGTTTCATTTAACTGGAGTTTTTAAAACCAAAAGTTTACTCGGCAAAAGTCTCTCACATTTGACATTATCTAATTTACAAGTTTTGAAACAAAGTAGTCCTTAAAACACCATTCAGCAACCTTTTACAAAAGAAAAAAAAACTTAAAAGTATAATAAAGAACCCTAAACTCTAAACTCTTGTGATTTGGCTCTGATCGACTCCAAAACAGTTTATACCCGAAAAATATTCAACGGAGTGGGATAAGATACTACAATCTCAATGAGTTCCAAATCGGGATAAACATGGAATGTCAAGTCAAAATGAATTGCTAGATCAAACTTAATGAGTACAATATTTTACTTTAAAAATAATATAGTGTACATTATTGGTTAGCAACGACTAATGTATACTAGCATCACATGCCTTATCTCATATACTTTAATACAACTAGACTATATTGAGCACAATTGTGTCTAACCAATCACTCAAACATGGACAATCTAAAGTGATCGATTCTTTCAATGTAGTCTGCTATAAACTAGCCTTTGTAAGTGGCGCCCCACTTACCTACATACATTGGAACTGACACCTATGGTTTCCTCGGAGGAAATATCCATTGAAAGATCAGTTCTTTCAATGTAGAAACCCATAATTGGTATTCCCGTAATTGGTATACCATGTTGATGACATGTCATCTTACATTATTCTTAGCATGTTTTTCAGTCTATTTTAGTAGGTTTTACCAGCAAACCAGAGGAGTATTAGAGCAATTGTCTATGATTTCGAGACATTTGTAATGTTTTCTATATTTGAGTATGTAATTCTATTCTTCATAAAACATAGGAATTTTAGTGTGTTCTTAATGTAATTCACGAAGAAATCAAGCAAATCATGCAAGCAAGACATCCGAAGAGTTATGTAATCCTTGATACAAGTTATGAAAATACTCTCTCTGTCCCTATATATAAGCACCCTTTGCCTCTAATAAAATGGTGTTTATATATAGGGACGGAGGGAGTAAGAAATAACAAAACTAATATAAGAGTTTAATTGATATGTACCACAAGTACATATGCTTAACATGAGAAACAGCTTGAAGATTACTATTTCCGCGACATCATTATAGATTTGTATCTTCGGTTAAGAACATAAAAAACTCTAGTACAGAAGCCTAACTCTTTGTTCATTGTTGAAGTCAATTTCAGAGTTTCAGCTAGAAAGAATTGCAAATAAAGTGGACAAAAGGTCAATAGTGCTATTGAAACCCGAAACCAACAAACCATATAATTAAGATTCATAACCAAACAGAAAGTATAAAAAAAAAATCAAGATACATGTCAAGCATAATACAGTCCATTCGCAATTGCAACATCCCAATACATAAAATAAATATTGGAGCTTTCATTCAACTTTGCAAAACCCAAAAATACACAAATAACATACAATTCAAAGTTAGTACAAAGTAAACATGTCACCAAAGTTTTAATTGCGAAGGCCTTTTTTCAAGAATGAAATTCAGAATCTTCTCATATTAAAATTCATAACAACAAAAAGCAAAATTAACACACAAGATATTGCACATCCAAAACCGCCGTAATATACAGCTTAAAGTGGTGGTTTTAGTACACTGCCGTAATAAACCCG
>Ga0228711_1000452_pt1 | contig 49703 bp, 26 predicted proteins | sample MedpolnodulmetaG_2_FD_177996 | JGI IMG/M metagenome (GOLD analysis project Ga0228711, IMG submission 177996) | Root nodule microbial communities from Medicago polymorpha collected in Santa Monica, California, United States - brown nodules | ecosystem: Host-associated > Plants > Roots > Nodule...
AAAATAATTGTATTGTATTTAAATTGGTTTCAGAGGAGGTAGGGAGCAATAAAGGTGTTTATTTAGCTTTGCATAAGAACATGAGTGATCTGTTAGTTAATTTTGCTCTGCAGAACACGATTAATATGATTAGGAAACGATTTTTGTTTTGTTTTTCAACAAAAATAGGATAATTAGGTTGGAAAAGATTTTGATTTGTTTTTAATAAAAAATAGGTTTGTTTTGTTTTTCATAAAAAACAGGGTAATTAGTTTAGTTTACGAGATTTGTTTTGTTTAAAAAAATAGGTATTGTTTTGTTCAAAAAAATAAGGAAGATTTGTTTTGTAAAAAAATTAGGAGATTGAGGTTGATCTGCTGAGAACACTTCAAAAAATAGGGTTAATTTTAACAAATAAGAGAAGACGACCTTTCTTAACGTGTGTTTGGTTCTGTTGTGGTGAAAATTAATTTTGAATATGATATTGGTTAATAAAAGAAGGTTGAGTTGAGAGTATCATAATTTATGTTTTGATATCTTAATTGAAAATATGATTTTGAGTACTGTATTTGGAGTTTGTACGAAGTAAATACATAAACGGGTGGGTTTCGGGTTTTTTGAGTATGAAAAAGCCCAATCCTTGGTACTTACTTTGTCTCTAACCTACCTAGGAGGATAGAGAAAGGGTATTGACTTTAAAATTGAATCATCGACGCATGATGGGAGAAGGAAGCAGCAACAGTAACGGTGATGTTCTGATGCTTGAAGCTCCACCTTCTTACGGTAGGTCTAGCAATTCCGACGCCGAAATCATCGATGCATTACCTTACATCGACGACGATTACAGCGACCCAAGGGTTAAGATCGAAGTCGACCGTCTCGTTGAAGAAGAGATGCGCCGCAGCTCCAAAAAACCCGCTGATTTCCTCAAAGATTTTCCACCTCTTCCCTCTTCCAATTTTCAGGTAATTGTTGTTTTTTCTCCGTTAGGGTTTTGTTTTTCTATTATCTGAAATTGTTGTTGCTTCAGGATTATCCAATGATTGGTAGAGAGTATGAGCGTGTAAGAGCTGGTAGGCCTCCTGTTTCTCTCGATAGGTCCAGATATGAATTAGAATCACCACCGCTTAATAAGCGTTACGACGAAACTGCTTGGAAACTTTCTATTCAACGAGCTCAACGTCTTCTTCAATATCAAACCATCAGGTATTCAATTTAATTTTTTTTTTTTTAATAAATCTTTTAAGATTCACATTATCATCAACCTAATTTAAGTTAATATGCAGAATGGAAAATTTGGATTTGTTGTTGAAATATGGTCCTGATGCATGGAAACAGCACAACCAACGATTGGAAGTGTACTTGTCAAGGTTCGTTCATTCATTCAATTCAATTATTGTCTCTCATATTTAGAGTAAACTGTATTCGACATTTGTTGCTGTGTGGATTCAGTATGTTTTGTTGAATTGGTTCTTGAGAGTGACTTTGGATAGGCAACGCAATACCCTGCTGGTTGGTGGAACGATAATGTTCTATTTTAATTAATTTTTTGGACTTTAAGACCTTATTAGCTAGAAAAGAAGAAATCTCTTAAGGAAATCATTGACCTCTACGTCCTTCTTAATCGTCCCAACCTTGATTCATTAAATATGTTCTTGACTCTGGCCTCCCCAAGTTCACTAGAGGCACTGCTCCATATTTTTCATTTTCATTTTCAAACAAAATACAAAGTCTGTTCCTTTAACTGGCAATGATGATAAAAGGCCGGTCTTACGGCTGCCATTTACTTATTGGTAGTAGATTGATTACTTTCATGTTTAGGGTTTTCTGAGCCAGTTTTATTCACCTTTTTCTTCTAAACAAGGTTGAAATTCTACATCTCTGTCTTCAATCATGGGTCATTCTATTTTTTTATGAATAAGGTCAATGATTTCCTTCTATTTTTCTCCTGAATCAAGGTCAGTCATGGTTGAAATTCTTCATATTTTTCTCTTGAAGAAATCTAGTGACAAAAATGAGATCAGTTCTCTGCGGTAAATTATTTTGTACCTGTGCATCATTTGCTTACTTATTTAGCTAAAGAAAATTCTGACGTACCTGCGTTTGTTCTGTATCACTGAATTGCACATAGAATACTTTGTTCCTTTCTGTTTTAAATTTCTTCCCTAGAGCAATTGGCTTAAGCCGCGGATAGGAATGTTTCTCAGTAAATATGGTACTTGTGCTTGACAGCCTTGGTTGTTGTTGTATGCAACTGCTGATTGGTGGAATGATAATGTTCTATTTTTAATTATAATTTTTTTGGATTTTAAGACCTTATTAGCTACGGAAGAAGAAATCTCTTGAGGAAATCATTGATTTCTACGTTCTTCTTAATCGTTTCAACCTTGATTCATTAAATGTGTTCTTGACTTTGGTCTCCCCAAGTTCGCTAGAGGCACCGATCCATATTTTTTAGTTTCCTTTTCAAACAAAACACAAAGTATGTTCCTTTAACTGGCAATGATGATAAAAGTTCGGTCTTACCGCTACCATTTACTTATTTGGTAGTAGATTGATTACTCTTGTTTAGGGTTTTCTGAGCCAGTTTTATTCACCTTTTTCTTCTAAGTTTTTAATTCTTCCTTTTTTCAAAAGAAGGTTGAACTTCTACATTTATGTCTTTGATCATGGGTCATTCTATTTTTTAATGAATAAGGTCAATGATTTCCTTCTATTTTTCTCTTGAATCAAGGTCAATCATGGTTGAAATTCTTCATATTTTTCTCTTGAAGAAATCTAGTCACAAAAACGAGATCAGTGCTCTGTGGTAAATTATTTTGTACCTGTGCATCATTTGCTTACTTCATATGTTAGCTAAAGAAAATTCTGACATACCTGCGTTTGTTCTCTATGACTGAATTGTACATAGAATACATTGTTCCTTTCTGTTTTAAATTTCTTCCCTAGAGCAATTGCCTTAAGCTGCGGATAGGAATGTTTCACAGTAAATATGGTACTTGAGCTTGGTTGAATGATAATGTTCTATTTTAATTTTTTTTTTAATGGATTTTAAGACCTGATTAGCTACAGATGAAGAAATCCCTTGAGGAAATCATTGACCTCTGCGTCCTTCTTAATCGTTTTAACCTTGATTCATTGAATATGTTTTTGACTCTGCCTCCCCAAGTCCACTAGAGGCACTGACCCATATTTTTCATTTTCCTATTCAAACAAAACACAAAGTATGTTCCTTTAACTGGCAATGATGATAAAAGGCCGGTCTTACGGCTGCCATTTACTTCTATGGTAGTAGACTGATTACTTTCATGTTTAGGGTTTTCTGAGCCAGTTTTATTCACCTTTTTCTTCTAAGTTTTTAATTTTTCCTTTTTTCAAATCAAGGTTGAATTTCTACATCTATGTCTTCTATCATGGGTCGATCTATTTTTTAATGAATAAGGTCAATGATTTCCTTCTATTTTTCTCCTGAATCAAGGTCAATCATGGTTTAAATTCTTCATATTTTTCTCTTGAAGAAATCTAGTGACAAAAATGAGATCAGTGCTATGTGGTGAATTATTTTGTTGCTGTATGCAATATCCTGTGGATAGGAATGTTTTACATAAATATGGTAGTTGAGGTTGACAGCCTTAGATGTGCTCGAGACGTATTCCCTTAAGTTCCTAATTAACAAGTATTCAAACCTGACTTTATTTTTCCATATTGGTTTGGTTGCTTGAGTGAGGCTTACTTAAGTGTCTTTCTAAAGAAACTATTAGCAGATTTTTAAGTTTCTTGCTTGGAGCATTTCTTAGTTCAGTGCTTCACAATACTCGTTACCTTATACATAAAATGCACGCAACATACTAATTCCTTAACAGTAGTTAATAATTTTTTCTAGGGAAAAGTTTGTTTGATAAACGGCCGAGTATTGTTTTATTGTAAATAAGCTAGTATCAGGAACAAGCTAGTTAAAAAATGAACCTATTCTACATGCATATCCCCTCTTTTTATCAAAGTATATTTATTAAAATCTTAACGCAATAAAGAATCCCTTTGATTCTTATGAAAGTGTTCTCAACTCTGGAACATCATCCGGTATCATTCCAAGGACAAAGACTGCAGCAGTAAACCAAGAATTAGGGGCAGGATGAATTCTATGCACACTTTCTCTCTTAACACTCACTCTCTTATTGGTTGAAACTCATGTGCGTCTCACACTTTGGAAATGGATCCCACATAAAGTGATGAGACCTACATGAGTTTCACCCAATAAGAGAGTGAGTTTTAGAGTGTTAGAAAGAGGGTATTCCTGGCATTTCTCTAGGGGACAAACGTCTTTATCCCTAATTGCAGTCTAAGCAATTCCTTTTTCTTTGCATAAAAGGCGACTCCTTTGCATCATTAGGCATAGCCCAATGCTCTCAAAACTTATTAGTCTTAAGGACTGTATTTTATAGCATTTAATTGAGGAACTATTGTTCTGTTGTCACTTACATATCACTTTTCGTATAGCATTGGTTACAGTTGTGTTATCTATTTTCAGAATGCAGAAATTAGCTCAGGAACAAAATGATAAGATTGAAAAAGTTAACCGTGAAAGGAAATATCATCAGGTGAATATGACTTTCCTGTCCACCCTTGTCACTGTTATTTTTTTGAAATTCTTGTTAAGTTTACTTAAAGTCACATTTTTTAATAACTATTGTCAGCAAAACACCGCGTATGAGCTTAATGCTTTGTCCATGCAATGGAATGAGCTCTGTCAGAAAAATATAGACATCAAAGTTGCGTGTGCTTCAGCTGAAACTCACTTAAATGAACTTAGAAGAGAAGCAGCAGAAAGGTAACTCAGCTATGTAAATTTTCTTTTTCTTGGCTGATTTCATCTAGTTTTGGTGTGTAATTAGTTTTTTTTTCTCTTTCTTTCCAGAGGCTGGAACTTGGATGCTATCACTGAAAATGGCCAACTGGCAAATTCGGAATCATGAGATTTGTATCAGCTTATCTAGTTTTGTATCTGTAATTCTGACTTCAATTGCTATTGTACCTATTAATATTTAGTTTATTTATATCATGAAAATATTGCCCATCTGCGCATCGAAAAAGATAAATATGCCAATTTTTTTTGGTCTGTAACATGTCAAAGGGAAATGCTTTGTCCAGCGACAAATTGTTTCCCGAAAGCTTCCCGATGCACTAAACACATCAATTTCCCTTAATTGTTGGTAACTACCCGGTATGCATGCAGGAGGTTTTTTTTTTTTTTGGGTACCAAATGAATTGCCAATCGGGATAATTTCGGGACAAGTTTTTTCTAGATATATAGCATCGCCCATTTATTTATTGAAAGAGTAGTAACACATAATTCTTCACCACTTATCTTGCTAACCAATATGTCTTTTATCTCCCTTTCAACAAAAAAAAAATGTCTTTTATCTTGTCTGAGGTATATCGTCGGCGAATCACACAAACCACTTGAAAGTCCCATTGTTGTCGGCTATCTGAAAATCCTATATTGCATAATATCCATCATATCCACCAACCATTAAAATTTTCAAATGGAGGAGAGAATCAAATAGCAATGAACAAACGTATATTCACTGGAATAAAGAAACAAATAAACTGATGAAACGATGGAAGGCGAGAAGATCAAACGTAAAATAATATGTTGACACGGGAATAAGTAAGAATAAGTAAGAGGAGAAGAAGAAAGGGACTGAATTGTTGGAAATTGGAATTAATATATTATATAACGGATTTTAACTAAACAAATTATCTCTTCCTTCGAGTGTGTTGCATGGATTCAAATACTAGTTCATAACGGACATATAGATACATGAGAAACCAAGCTATAGATAGATACAACAAATACACTACAAAAAAATACGCTTGATTGTGGGATTTTTAACATCCACAAATTGTTTTGGAAAGTTTTACACGACCACTAGAAATTTAATTTTTCTCACCAGCTAATATTTGCAGCTTTTCCTCAACAATCAATATTGAAGAAACTCAATAAACTGGATGGGTGCATTGATTGCTGAAGCTGATTTAGCATAGCTCCTCTAACAATGAAGATGATTTTTTTTTTGTTGAAAGAAACAATGAAGATGATTTAGCATTCCAATCATCATTATTGTTCTTGAGGAGCTTTAAGTGGAGCTATAGCTTTTATTCTACAAATAAACAAGAGTAAAATCTTTAGTAACTTGCAAGAATTTTGGTTTTGGTTTTGGTTTTGTTAGCCATATTTTTGTTTCTTTTCCATTTTCTTTTTGTTTTCTCTTTTTAATCAATGAATATTTTTTGCCGTTTAGTTATAATTATCGTTTGATTCCATTTTACTCAAGAAACATAAGATAAATATTTTTTTTTGGAATAATACTAACTCACCCTGTAATGTTTCGATGCCTTTAAACATCTCCCAACACTAATATTTTTGTTTTTTTTTTCTCCCTATTTGCAGACTTTTGATAAAAAGCTGAAGGGTGTGATCCAAGGTAACACATATGAAATCATGCCTTTTGAATTCATATTGCAAGCCACTTCGACTGCAGACGGTAAATGATGAGCCTAATCCAATGTGTGAAATCCAATTATGTCTGCATTAAGCATTACTTTCAATATTTCAGTTTCAACATTTTATAGTTTTATAAATTTCTAATGAATGAAACGGACAAAAACTAGTCTGACATGCATCCGCATAAATTTTGGAAGAATCATAAGATTTTAGTCATAAATGAAGATTTTTGCTGTGGAGAAGACGATTTATTCATGTCAAACTAGTTTTCTTCCTTTTATATTTGTAACACTGTAACTATCAGAACTGAAAATTTCAAAAGCTATGCAGACATAATTGGTTTTCACACGTTTGATAACCCTTGCCGACACATGGTGATACTGATCAATGGTCTTCTTACAAGGAAAGGATGATGATATTCGAAAGTCACAATTTGGGAAGGTTACTTTGTTCGACGATAATTGGTGGGAAAATGTTGATTATATACTTAAAATCCAAGGTTATTTAGTCTTTACTAGATGCTTTTTAACTTCTTATGTTGGATTACATAAATTTATAGATATATTATTTTTTGTAGCAATTATAGTACATAATGGCTAAGCAAATATACTAATAGAGTCCTTACACATCAAGACATTGAGCTCATTGAGGAAAGAGAAATAAGTTTCAGAAATTGTTTGTTTGCACACTTCTTTATGGAAGAGAAAATTTTAACAATGTTGATTCTTGATAGAGATAAGATGGATCTAAAAATATGATGGTGGGTTCATGGTACTCAATGCTCTATTACTTGCACTCTGCACAACCTTGTTCATCTTCATGTTGTGAAAGAAATAGGAGCACATGTCCATTCTTTGAAAAGAAACAAGAAGACATCACATAGAGCGCTGGAAGTCTCAGTAGTAACCTTCGACTTCTATCATGGAGCACACTCCCCATGAGTTTTGGATCATCGGATGATAGTAGATTTCTTGAAGTTGTTGATTTGTCTTTAGATGAACTTGACTTAGAGGTTGATTTTCTCAGCGTAGAGCGACTAGGATATGATTTTATCATTTTGTTTTACAATATTTTTATTTTCTTAGTAGTTTGTTTTGTTTGATTTATGTCATTATTTGGTTGTCCAAAGAAATTAAATAAACATAAATTTAGCATCTCATTTTAGACTCTTAATAAACTGTGGTCATAAATTGGTTTATTATATTAATTGTGTCCGGGTTCTTTGTTTTTTCTATTAGAAAAAAAAAACCATTTTAGCAAAAAAAATAAAAATTATGAAGAGATGATGAAACATACGCCACCAAAAGAAAAAGAACAAAAAAAACAAGATGATGGAATGTGGCAGCAAATGGAAAGCTTATGCAAATATCTCACGTGATGTGTGTAATCACTTGAACATTGTATTTTGTTGATCAACAAGAGCACGGGCTTCGTATGTATTGTCGTAAAAATTTATTCTTTGGAGTGGTGACAACCCCTATATCACTATACCTAGTTTGGTGTGGAAGGTTGATCACAAGGAAGTGTTGGTGATATCCAAAATAATGGAATCACTTTAGAATTAAAAGTTGTAACTCTTCACCAAGAGTTATAACTCTTTTTGGGAATCTTTCATATACATTGGAGCCTTTGGCAAAATAGGTGCTTAATGAACCTGCAAATAGGTGCTTAATGAGCCTTTGCATTGATTCAAGTGTATATGATTATAACATTTGATAAATGGGTGCTTAATGAACTTTAGCATTAATTCAAGTGTGTATGATCATAACATTTCGTGAAAGGGTGTTTAATGAATCATAACATTGATTCAAGTCAAAGAGGCGCTTTCTCTCATGTGAAGGGTCATATAATGCATTATAAATACTTGACATTTGAGCATTGGTTTGACAGACCCAGAACATGAATTTTGTTGCAGTAACATAATTCTCCCTCATTCTCTTACTCTAAATCATCCATCAATTCACTAATGCATGAGTGAATTGTTGGAACCATAAATATATTACATACTGTTAGGAGATACGCTTGGTGTGGTTGTGCAATACACGTCAAGGAACTCATAGTATTCTAAATGGAATTCGCCGGTCATTCCTTATTGCATCCAATGTACAGTTATTGGTGGGGGCGAATCAAACCTAAAGGTTAGTGTGGCAACCCCATGCACTTTGAATTTTACATGCATAACCATTAAACATTTTAGGTTTCAAGTGCAGCAACCTCTTCCCAACAATCAAGATATACAACAATCTTTGGAATTTATGTGCACACTTCATCATATTCATCTTCATCATCTTCTTAGTCAAGTTAATGCAACAAACCCCCAACACAAGTTCCAACAGGAAGAGTATACAATCAAAAGTGTTTAGCATTTGTATAATGTTTTGGATGCAAACCATCTCACTGTAAAGGGTGATTGGATGACCCTGGGTAATTTGTAAGTTCATCCAAAAGTTAAGAGCTGGCGTATTTTTCGTATTTATTTACCAAACCAATGTCAGGGTGTTGTGAAAGGGGTGACCCTTCTCTACGAGTTATAATCAGGTGAGGAGGAGGATTTTCATCTTTTCCTTGGTTCTTGTTTCGAAGAACAAGAACAATTTTTGGGCTGCATTGCAACCACTACATGCATGCTAGCCTTCGATCATTTCAACTACTAATATAATCCTTGTACATTACTTGCACTAAAATAAGTTGTACAAGACATGGGTATGCTTCGCCCAAGACAAGGTATAACACAAACAACCAAAAAGGAGAAAAGTGTTCAAGATCAAGTAGAAAGAGAATTTCAGTTATCTACTAGCCAACTAGGGTTGAATAAAACCAACGAATATTAATTAATATCCCTGTGAATTGATGAGGTTGAAACCTGATGAAAGCTGCTATGTTGCGATAATTTAAATATCTGCAAAAAAATATCATCACAAATTAGTAGACATGAATATACGAACTAATCCGGTAATAGCTCAAAAACCTTATGGCTTTTGCAAATAGGGCCCTCAACTTTAATTTGTGGCTACTGGTTTGTACTCGAAGAAGTGACTATTTTTTACCAAATTTTATTCTACTTTATGTATCAAAAAGGAGGCAGGCACAAAAGAGACAAGGAATAGAATAGCTTCATGAAAGCATTTCATTTTAAGAGTTGTTTGTTACACATATACTATACAATTATCAAGTTCCTTCACCCAGCGACTTGCTTTTGGAATAGTTAATTCACTATGACCAATGTAAAATCTAGAGCTAGATCCCTGTTAGTGTTACCCCATTCTCAATTAATTTTCAAATAATTTATACTTAAACAATTCTAATTCATACAGCGTAACATAACAGGAAATGCAATTAATGTGTTAATGTATCCGATACATAATACATTTGATGCAAGAGAGCTTTTACGGTGCAGTCAGAAAATTGACTTTTTTGAAAAAGTTAATTTTGATTTTAATGTTTGATTCATTTTTAAATTGTTGATTATTGATTAATGATCAATAGTAATTCATCTAGTAATGCTTGCAACATCTTGGACTTACAGATACTATTTTATCATTGGCATCTTTAACATGCAATCAGATTTGATGATATTATGTGATAGTCTTAAGTGTTACACTTTGTGGGGTGTTACACTTAAAACAAGGTAGGATAAAATTAGATTAAGTGTAGTCTTGTTAATCTGATGAATTGATGATACTATGGAGACTGAACTTTTGATGCCACTGTACAAACAGTGAGATGTTACTCACTACACTTTTGATGTTATAGTGTTAACTTCATCAGAAAAGTCATTTTCACGACTTCACCATAGAATTTTCCTTGATGCAATTGATGTATTTAGATACATAAATATTTAGATCATAACCTTTTGTTCAACTAGATGAGAAAAAGTTCAATATTAGATAGTAATTAGATTTATGTTGTACCATTACTAAGAAGTTAGAACTAACTTGGTTGAAAAGAAATATGTATTCAACATTGAAATTTAATTAGAGCAAGAATGCAACAATTTGTAACTCCACCTTCATTTTTAGTGCAAACATGGAGGTAAGCAGTAAAAAACTTGCTAATTCCTTAGCACCAGGTTGTTGCCTCTACCGTGTCTTTCTCTTCAATCTTTCTTAATTCTCAACTTCATTTATTTCACATCAGCACCAATCCTATCAAAATCCGCTTGTTTGGGGCGATTTTTACGCGGGATATATGTCTTTCTTAGATGCCCCTCACACGATGAAAGTACTCTCAAACGTTTCGAGTCTAAGATAGGATGTCCTCAGGCTATTCTGCCTCTTCAGATAAAGATTGTGCTAATATATCTCCTGACATAAATGAGCAGTAAGAAAAACTTGTTAATCATCATCATTATTAACAAGACTTAATTGCAGTTTTAACCCCCTAACTTTTTCAAAGTTGCGATTTTGACCCCCTAAAAAAAGAAACTACAAAACCGTCCCCTATGTTTTGCTTATGTGGCAGTTTTGGCCCCCAAAACAATTTTGACTTGGTCTACGCTGATGTGACACTGTAATTGAGGTGCCAGGTGTTATTTTTTTTGGTCTTGGGAGGCCAAAACTGCTACAGTTGCAAAACTTAGGGGGCGGTTTTATAGTTCTTTTTCTTAGGGGGTCAAAATCGCAACTTTAAAAAAGTTAGGGGGCTAAAACTGCAATTAAGCCTATTAACCACAAGAGAATCTGACATGTATGCAGAAAATTATTATTTGACTTATACATTTTTTTCATACTCTTTGAACATTTTCAGTATAAATCACTTCATCCTTGTTCACACGTCCAGCCTTCCATAAGTGACGATGAGGTATGGTAGGGAGCTCTAATCCCGTCTCTTGTAGCTATACATTTTAACAAATTATTATAGCAATTAAAAATATTTTTGCCATCTTTGTCCAATGCATTTATAACATATACTTAACCATCTTTTGTTCGAGCATACCCCATACTTGATACAATCTATATCAAGTTAATATTTCAAATTTATGTGCCGGTGACATGGCTTATGTTATGGACACATACGAGGAGGAGAGGGTAAAATTATTAATAAATTTGCTGATAACATTCAATTTGTTTATCACATTTAATGTTGATCTCCACTTTTGCTTGTTAATAGTACGAACTTGTTTAGGGCTCGTAATGAGAGTAAAGTTGTTATATATATTGATTGATGAAAATCGGGTTAAACCTGCTGGACCTGGTGAAAATTTACGGGTCCGATTATCTAATGTTGACGAAGAAGACATATTATCCGGGCTCGTCATGTCTAGTGTCGGTGAGGATTTTTATCAAACAATTTTGATGCAATGTGTGAAAGCTAGTTGATTTTCAAAGTATTTCATTTCTTATTGTACTGATATGAAAAGTTTAGGCACCTAGGATTCCAAGACGAGCTCCATTGAAGCATCTTTAGCCCATATATATATATATAAGAGCAATTTCTTCTACAAATATTGAATTTTTCTAGAATTCATAGGGAAAAATTAAGCATGAATGGTTCATATGATTTACACAATGATGATATGTGTATACAAGACTTTGATACCAATTGATTTACACGATAAAGATAAAAAGTTAAAAATTTATAAATTATATTAATCAAAAGTCAAAATCAAACTTCAATTATATTTTATTGAATGAAAATTAAGTTGAATTTTTTTAGAGAAAAATTAAGTTTATATATTATGCTATGAGTTATAAGATTACAGTTATTAGGTGTCATCACATCAACAATAATGCATCGAATCCCATCATAATTTCACAGTTAAGTATGCTTGAACAAGAGTAATACTATGATGGTTTTTCAGTATGCTTGAACGAAAGTAGTATTAGAATAGATGATCTGTGTTGCACCTCTAAAAAACTTTAAAAGAATTACATTTATAATTGTGAATTTGAAAATCAACTTAAAAGTTTAAATGAACTATGATAAAAAAAAAATGAAACAAATAAATTATAGTTTTTTTTTCAGAACTAAAATTTTAGAGATGTTGTGTTCAGAAGAAAAAAAAATACTTGAGTTGAGAGAAGAAGCATGACAATTACATTGATTTTAATTTAAGATGAAAATTTGAAAATATATATTATATTAATGGTCATTGATGATAGAATATAAAAGGATAAATGATGGGGATAGATAGAGATGGGATAAGGACTTGATACTCACTTACCTTATCATGCTGGTATTTTGATGAACAAATTTTTCATTTCGAGTTTAATGGTCATTGATGATAGAATATAAAAGGATAAATGATGGGGGTAGATAGAGATAGGATAGGGACTTGATACTCACTTATCTTATCATGTCGGTATTTTGATGAACAACTTTTCATTTCGAATGAGAGAAAAAATATATCTAGAGGCTCTTAATACCGGTGACATTTTAAGGTAATCTCTTTAAAATTGATTTTAAAGTTTTTTCGCCCCCTAAGTTAAATCAAAATAAGTTGTCAATTTTCCCCCTTTGTCGTCAAACAAAAAGGTGATAAAGGAAAGAAAATAATTAGAATTTAAACGCAGAAGAATATATACACAAGAAAAATATACCCGATAAACATGGTATTTCAATGCTTTAACAAAGTGCCAAAATAACCAAAGCATTGTGAAGAGTAAATCTAAAGAACATAACAAAAACACAATATTAAAAACACCATAAATTAAAACTAGGGTTTAGACAATTTCTCATGAATAAGTACAAGGATACTGGATCTGAGGCAAGGTGGAGATAACATCGTAATGGCGCTTGGTAGAAGTTTCAATAAAGGCATCAAATCTTTCCCTTGTCACAACCTAATGTGGAGCAGAAGAAGAGGCAGAAGTTTCAACCATATGCATAAAAGAACACTCCAAGTGATGCACTTATTCCAAGACGATTCCATAGGTGCGTTTTTCATGAGAGGAATATCTATTTCAGGAATTTTGTAGGACCTTAAAATTGCATTTCAGTGTCCTGAAGAATTAACTCGCCTATAGACTTTATCAAAAATAGTACTGCTAGATGGACCACACTCACCAGGAACAAATGTACTAAGCTTTTTTTATACTTCTTGCTTCATGTGCTTTCTTTAAACCATGTGCCCAGGGGTATAGGGTTGCCACAATTTTTTAAAGGCCAGGATGTTCCTTTGAGCTACTATATTGTCAAATTCCTTGTTCTCTTCAATCCTGTTTGTTACAAAAAAAAATGAATTCATCCCATTATGCAAAAAAATATCATTGGATTGAGAATGTTCATGTTATGTTTTCTAATTCTAATGACTTTATTATTAAATACAGTAACAAGTTCATCCAAGATAGGATGAAAGATATTGTAGCATATGGAATGGTATTTTGTTGTTTTGGTTGAGGAGGGTATAAAGGTGTATTGATTGGAGGGGATACATGAGTACCAACTTGAGTGTCATCAAATAATGGCATAAGGTTCAAGGTTAGAATTAGGCACAACAACAATATCAATTGTTAGGTCAATTGAGTCAATGGTTTGAATCTATCTATCTATTATTATAAATTGAAAAATAGTATCCGGAAGATAGTATGCAAACCCTACTTAAAAGAAATGTCTATTTTACCTTCAATTTTTTGCCACCTCAATTCAAATTTACTCTCCAACTCTTATGACTTACGTTTTTCCATTACATATTAATTTAATTTTTTCCGTCACTTATTCATTGTCATATAGTCCATTTTTTCACTCATCCTCAGAAGATGGAACCATTCTGCTCCCTCGGAAGTGATTCTCAAATCTCAATGGGTATCCATTGTTCTTACCATTCCATTTTAGATCTTCCTCTAAATCGATAACTTCATGCCCCCTCCTTGCATATTCATCTCTCATTCTAAAGTTTTTCATTCAATTTCATCCACGTTTCTTTTTTAAATTTCACATAATATCATTCGATTATATTTGTTTGGAGTGTCGTAAAAAACAGGTAATGAACACATTGACATGATTATCATGGATTCAAAGGTGACAACATCGTAATCATAGTTTATTTTTTATAATTTTTTTTTACCAAATATGGGTGATTTAGATTGAATTTTTTTTTAGTATTATTATCGTTAAAACCGTAGGTAATTTGGGTTTTTCTATTAAAGTTTGAATTTTCATAGAAAGTTTGTAATGATTGGAGATTTGGAATTTTAGTATTTTTTTTTTTGTGGTGGCCTGGGTTTGAACCTTAGACCTTGTATATATTATATATTGTCTCTACCAACTGAGTTAAGCTCACAAGGACGAAATTTTAGTATTATTTATTATCGTTACCAAATTTGTTTTTTATAAATAAAAATATATAACAACACCTGCGTGTCGCGCGAATCACGATCTAGTCTATATGAATCATAAATAACTTTCCAACCCCAAACCCTAACCCTAGTGCTCAAAGCATATTAAATGGAAGATGTATGTTTCAAACATAAAAGAAGGGGTCTTAATATCATAGAGGAGCATAATAAATCTTATCTTTTAGGTTAAAAAATAAAATAGGGGCCTCAGATAGGTTAGACCGTAAGCTCATATCAGTCGACTTGACCTATTCTTACCCCTTATATATATACAAGAACCTTGGCTCTTTCTTACTCAACGAAATCCTTGCATTTGCAGGGGGCAGATAACGGCAGCTCTTTAGAATCTCATTATTCCTTCCTTATACAATCCATGTTATGGTCTCTTCATCTTACATTATTATTGTTATTGTTATCTTCTCTGCAATTGACTCCATTCATTTTTTGTGTCATATTTTACATATATTGTTTCACGTTAATCTGTCACACCACCAAAGTCGTGTATGAATTTTGGTTTTGTCCCTCATATGTATCTTTTTGTTTTTCTCTTTTTATTTAATGGATTTTTTTTGTGTGTCAATTAATGGATCTTTTTGTTCCTTACAAAATTTCCACGTTTTAACTAATGGATCTTTTTTTTCATGTAGTTTATAATTCCTCTTGATTCCATTATCCTCGATGAAAATAAAATAAAACTTCAGAAACATTTTATTACGTTTCACCTTTTCAAGAGTTATTTAAAGCAACGAACTTCAAGCTCACTAATAGACTATTATGTGAATATCTTTGTAGTTAGAAATATCATTATTTTAAGCTAAGTGTAAATTGAGTAGTCCTTATAATAGTTTGATTTAACATGATGTAATAAAGACTAATCAATTTACATTTAATTTACAACAATGATATTCATAAATACAAAGATATTCATGCGACTATGTGTCAATTAATGTTTCTTAAGTTCTAATGTTATATGTATTTGGTACCTTTCACTTAAACAATGCAGTCGTGGTGCGATATTACATGCACATGTATGACAAAAGGTGATTCTGTTTAAATATCAATATATATGAGATTACTTGATTTACTCTCAACTCACTTTATATGTCCCAAATCTTGTTGGGACAAGGGATGTAACCTTTTAGCTTAGTTTATATACTTGACACTAATCAAATCAAATATCAAGTTAATAAATCTTGTTAATGATTTGAAATTTATATGCCAGGTACATGGTTTGTATTATGGACATAAATGAGGAGGAGAAAGTAAAGGTATGAATAAATTCACTTTCATTTGTTTATCATTTAATGTCGATCTCCACTTTTGCTTGTTAATTGTATGAATTTGTTTACGACTCATAATGAGATTAAACTTGTGATAATTATAGGGAAAAACTGTTGAAGTTGGAAAAGCACATTTTGATACGGATACAACGAGGTTCACCATCTTTGATGAAATCTAGCTGGTGGTATTCTATTAGTAGGTACAATGAAATCCAACTTTGTATCCTTCCAGGCAAAAATTAACTTTGTTTCTCCTAATTTTTTAAAAAGGTAATAACCTCTATTAGTCGCATAAAATGTGTATCCTAGGCAAAAAATACCAGACAAAAACCTTGCAGTATTTTCATTCATTCAACTAATTTTTAGAAGAGGAAAATACCCTTATATCACTCAAAAGAATGCATACAATTATGGATATACATTCTATATATACGGTTCTTCTTTCCTTCAATACATTCATTCACACTCACCCAAATTTTAATCGTCAAATCAACAACCTCGTAATCACTTCTTCCATTACACACTTCATCCATCATTTTCTTCTTATTAAGCCTCCGCAACCAATGGATTACTACATCTAACTCAAACTAAATCGATACCCAACTAAACATGATTTAAAGACAACCTACAAACAACTTGCTTTAGCTTATCACCTAGATAGAAACCACCCCATAATATAGAAGTTGAACGCAAATTCAAGTTGTTTCCAAAGTTTATGACATTTTACATGAGCTCGAGAAGCGTGGGATCTATGACGAATACAGAGAGGAGGGACTTAAGTACGGTGGGGCTTCACGACACAAAACAATATTTTTATCCTTTGTTGTCCTCATCATATTCTGCCCCTTCTTCTTGTTGATCGTACTGCAATGACTCGTGGTTCAACAAGTATAATATTCGCTCTGCCGACGATATTCATATTGAGTTTTTTGATGGGTATGATGAGCACGAGTATCGAAGAACCCAGACTGATGTGTCGTTTAGTGAGTCGGGAAAGAAGACTGGTGATTTCTTGAAGACGTCGAGTGGTGTGCCGTTTGGTTAGCCAGTTAAGAAGAATGACACTTCTTCTATTATGAGAACAAAGCCTTGTAGTCTTGGAAGAAATTTACAACCCCAATGAAAGTTCTTCCAGACTTCAGGCATCGTTCTCTCAATAGAAGCATCCTTTTTCATCGGCTCACCAAACGGAACACCTCTCAACGTCCTCTATTAATCACCAAACCTTCTTTACCGACTCACCAAACGACAAACTGGTCGATGTCATTTGCTACTCATACTCACCATATCCACCAAAAATCTCATTACGAGTATCCTCAAACTTGGCAAATATTACATTAGTAGGACCACTAGTTGTTAATGTACAGCTGTCAAGAAGAAGAAGCATATGAGGAAGATGAAGAAGCATAAAAATATTGATTTTGTTGATGTGGAGGGGTCCCAATATTTAAGTCCTTCCTCTCCGTATTTGTCGTAGATCCAACACTTCTCGAGATCATGTAAAATGTCATAAAATTTGGAACAAACTTGTATTTGCGTTCTACTTCTTCTATATTTTAAGGGTTTTTATCTGGGTGATAAGCTAATGCAATTTGTTTGTAGGTTGTTTTTAAATCACTTTAGTTGTATATTTGAGTACGTTGTAGTAATCTGTTGGCGACAGACAGAAGAAAAAGAGAGTTAAGTGTGTAATAGAAAAAGTAATTATGAGGTTGTTGATTTGACGGCTAGAATTTGGGAATGAGCGTGAATGAATATTTTGGAGAGTAGGATCTTATATATAAAGGATGATATTGAATGTATACATGTAATTGTATGCATTCTATGGAGTTATATAAGAGAATTTTCCTTCTTTAAAATGTAGCTAAAAGAAGGTGGCATTTAGCATGGACCTATAGATGTATTGGTCCATACTGGACCAAAATCTCTGACCATTAGATTGAACAAGCTTATAGATCCTATCATGTATTTACTGTATTATATCTTATTTTCACCTATCAAACTTTTTTTTCTCTCATTTTCTTCTCTTCTTCTCCACATTCTCTCTCCTCAGTTGCATAAACACGTTCACCAAATTTGCAGAGTTGAGCTCATGTGTTCCTAATTAATAATTGATGTGTTCTTCAAGCTTATATCATCATTTTTTTTTTGTTGAAGGCTCGTCATTAAATTATATACTTCATATTCTTCCTAATTAATTTTATCTAAATTTATCTTCATGTATTCTTCCCAATATTCTTTCATCTTCACCAATATGTTTCTTAAAAATCCAAATCTGAAATCAATCACATATATTTTTTTAACGAATTTAAAAAATGAGTTTAACTTTTGATTCATCCTCAAGATTTGTCGTTGTTTTCCACCCTTTACAAACACAAAACCCCATCATTCTCTTAATCAAGAACACAACCTACCCACTAAAACTGTCTCAACAAACCCAATATTGTTTGATCAGTTGATTTATTTATGTCTTTTTGAATGGATGTCTTGTTCAATTGATGTTTGTGGTATTTGTGTTTATAAAAAATAATTAATGTTTATAAAATTTGTCTGCACAAATTGATGTTTGTGTTGCATGGCCTTTAAATCATAAAATAAAAAAAATCTGGATTTGGAATTTGTGTGTTTGTTTGGTTTGAAGAAGATGATGATAATGACGGAGGAGGAGTTAAGTAATAGTGGTTTTTTTTTTCTTTTTCTTTTTCTTTTTTGGATAGTGTGTATGGTGTAGGATATTATTGTGAGGCTACATCACTCCAAGGGTAAAAAATTGTGGTTCATTCTGAACCAATTTTTTTTAGTGGTTCATTTTATACGACACCCTGTAAGAATACCACAATTTTTGTATGGAATGATAGACATCTTTTTTAAAAATTAGGTGATAACAAGTATAGACCCTTGATGCCTTGTAACGGTACACATGTCTTGGAGTGATGAGGGATATTCCTCCTTCAAAAATTAGCAGAATGAATGAAAGATACTACAAGGTTAACAAAACTCGTTGTTTTTGTTTTATTTTTTTTTGTTTTATTTTATTTTACTTTACTTGAATACTTCCTTAAAAATAAAATTGTCAATGTGGAAGTTCGCGGTTTATATATCAAACTCAAAGTAACTCCAAGTGAAATGTCATGAGTAGATTTCAACATCTTGAATCTTGATGAAGTTGCAACAAAAACCTCTTGTGTTTTGTGTATAGGAAAAACACCCAAAGTTTTCAGCCTGGGGAAGTTAGCGAGAAAGGCAGCTACCGAATCCACAATGTTATATCTTGTGTCAAGTATCAACATTTTCAGTGATAGAAAATGAACCGATGAATGGTTAACCTCCGTATCCACGAGGTTAGGGTTAAGACAATAGTTCAACTTTCAAATGTGTTTATGATGTTATTTTTATATGCTCAAGCTGTATGACTTACTCTGTCCTCTAGGAAAAATTGTTGCTATGAGAAAAATCACTGCATTGTGAGTTTGTAATTTTTTCTACTAGAGGTCAAAACTATTTCATACGCATTTTGTTTGCTTTTTGAAATTGACTTGCAAATAGTTGAGCCTAAATATCAAATATTTTGTTTTGCATTATGTTCTTTGTGCCTATAGATTCTTCTAATGTTCTATGTTTATTGGACAAATCAAATTATTTTACGATAATAGGTTATGAAATTAATTGTTCTATGTTCTGTGCAATTCACCTTGCAGGGAATTGTTTAAGGAGTTATTGAAAGGCTACAAACTTCAAGCTCACTTTGAACTTGTCCATAACGTCAACACCAATCAAAAGTTTTTTTTTCCGTTTTTTCAATACTCAAGTTTTAATAGGAGGCGAATGTGTAAAGTGTGATCTAAGGCGGATGGAATTTAATTAATTCAGTACCAATATTGTAATGATTTTTTTTTCCGGTCAAAGTATTCAATCTCAATTATACCCCTTTTTCCTTCATATTCCAAGCCAAGTAGCTGAGACAGCCATAAAACGACGAGGGTAATCAAATGTGTGAAAACAAATTGTATCTACATTAAATATTGCTTTCAAAATTTCAGTTATAATAGTTATAATTTTATATTTTTTGGAGGAAGGAAGCGAGCTTTTGATAGAAAAAAAAAACTAGTAGACATGAATAAAACATTTATGGGTAAATGTTGGAAGAGTAACATGAATAAACCTTATGGTCTTCCAACATTTTTGCAGAGGCCGTCTTTTCATGTCAAGCTAGTCTTTTTCCTCCAAAGTTTGCTTCTTTATTAACCATACCTATTCAAACCGAAATTTTAAAAGTTGTAGATATGATTGGCTTTCACACATTTGATTGCACTCGTTTTGTTTTGTTTATTTGCAATCGAATTTTTTACATGAAACATGAATCCAAAAGTGTCATAGTGGATAGAATACTTTGGTCGTCCAATATTCATTAAAATATTGTCTACTGAGTTTCATATGGGTTTCATTCAATTCGTCTTTGATCAACCTTCAGCATCCATCAAAGCTCGAGAAATTGCAAACGACTATAGGAGAAAAAACATATTATTGGTGTTGATGGCATGAACATGTTCAAAGGCATGTTACTCCTCCTCACTGGTCAGGTTGATGATCGAACCATCAAAAAATATGAGAAAGAAGCCGAGGACAAAAACCGAGTAAGTTGGTTAGGTCATTTGCTTTGTTTCTCTATTGAAAAATTTCTATTATCCAAATGCTGCTTTGCTGCCTCATCATATGTTTGCTGCAACTTAGGGTCTTAATTTATTGTACTTGTCATGTGGTTGAATTATCGCATTTAAAAAGTTGTAGAGTTTTTGTTGGACTATTAGTGATTACTGAATCTGAGAATATAATCTAATAAATTATCACAATCTAAAGTGATTACTGAATCTGAGAATATAATCTAATAAATAGCTGAATAAATGAATACAAAAATTTTGTCATTTTTAACAAAATCTGCCTGTTTTTATTTTATTTTACTCTCTAAAACAAAATTGTCAAGATGGAATTTTGCAATTTATATATCAAACTCAAAGTAACTCATTGGCGGATTTTATTTATTGAAAAACTGCCTCTTGGAGCTTGATGAAGTTGGAACGGGAACTTCTTGTGTATAGGAAAAACAAACACCCAGAGCTTCCAGCTTGGAGCAAAGACAGCTACTGAATCCACAGTGCTATAGCCTGTGTCGAGTGACAACATCTTCAGTGATGCAAAATTCACTGAAGAATGTTTAACCTCCATATTAGTTCCACCTCCAACACTGCAGTGTTTTCAAGGATTATGTTATGCCATATTATAGACAACATTCTTTTTTTGTTTACAAGGATGATCATAACAAGTTTCAGCTCAACTATATATCAAACTCCAAGTAAAATTGTCATCGGTTGATTTCAACCTCTTTGACCTGAATGAAGTTGGAACGGGAACCTTTTGTGTATAAGAAAAGTAAACACATTTCCAGCCCAGGGAAGCTACTGAATCCACAGTTTGTCAAGTATCAACACCTTCACGGATGGAAAATGAACCGAAGAATATTTAACCTCCTGCAATGTTTTCAAAAGATAGTCATGTTATGGATAACATTCTTTATTTGTTTGCATGTTAGAAATAACAAGAGATGAAATGTTTGTTGGAACTTGGAACTTGGAATTGTTGATATGAAAAATTCTTACTACCTTTGTGTATATCTTAGTAATATAACATGTGTGTCCATTCTGCCACCATAGGTTGATACCGACTAGAAACTTGTTATGATAATCGTTGAAATCTCATCTGATATGAAACTTTCGAATATCGCAGGACCATGAGCACACCATTCACGAAAAATGCAAACCTTTTGAAGGTTTCCATGATATGTCCCACTCGTTAAAGAAGTGACCTGGAGACTAGGTGGCGCAATGTGCGAGACACAAGGGTCATCGTCTCCATGAAAGTTCTACAACTTTTTTGGAACATTTATTTATTTATAAGGATTAAGACGATTGTTCAACTTGCAAATGAGTTTATGATATTTGTTAAGACATGTTCAAGCTGGTATGACTTGCTTTGTCCTACAGGAAACACTATTGCTGCGGGAAAAGTCACTACTCTATGAATTTGTAATTTTTTTGACTTGAAGAAAAGATATTTCTCTATTTGAGAAATGCTGGGGTCACACCCTCTAACACACTCTTATAACACACTCCAATAATATTCAGCCACCTCATTCAATCTTTTTTATTCATTTACTTGTTACCTTTTAGTAAACTCAAGTTGTAATGGCTTCTCTCTCTCCTACCATAACCCAACAATGCAAAACCTTTACAATTTCTTAATGGTAGTATCCTTGTTAGATCTGTTGTGATAGAGATGAAAAAAGGGACAATTTTTTTAAAAAAATTCTCGATGGAGTTATTAGATAATGTTTTTTAAATTTAACTATCACCAAGTAGATCTTTGATTTCATCTCATAGTCTCTTGCGTTTTCCTCTGGAGAGGGTAACAACCATTTTTTTCTGCCATGAGATTCAAGAATTTTGTCCAGATTATCTTTTAAACTGATCAATTTCAAATTGGGTTCTAATTTTTAAACCAGGCTTTAAATCTGGGTATGCTGAAGATAGGAACATCGATAATGGCTTCAATTGTTGCATAATTGTGTTGTTCAATCAATTTCCATGATTTCAATTTTTTGTTCACTCTATATTTGTATCCGATTTCCAAAAAAAATGTTTGTTTCCGATAGAGCTTGAAGAGAAAAGAAGATGAATTTTTTATTACACAGTAAGAAGATGTCGAGTCAAAATTCAAATAATAATAAATAGTTACTCTTTAAACATGTAGCGAGTAATGTAATAAAAGAAGTTGCATGAGGTGGCTAAATATCATTTCTCTATTTCTTATGCATTGCTGACCTGTGCTTGCTTTTAACTGTTAACTTTGTAATGTTGTTCATCTGATCTTCTATGATTTTATTATCCTAACATTTACACTTTTTCTTTTGTTAATTTTGAAGTTATATATTATGTGAGGACACATCTAATTTCCTGCTAGACTAGAGTCTCGTAAAATCATTTAATTGTTCAATATTATATTTTGCGTTATATTTCGATCGTCATGTCTGCAGATTTTTCTAGTGTTCTGTATTTAAAGTCAGTTTTATTTATTTACAACTATTGTCAGGAAAACACAATGCATTCAGTTGAAACTCACCTAAATGAACTGAGAAGAGCAACAGCAGAAAAGTGACTCAGCTGTGTTAATTTCTTTTTTCACTAGTTTTGGTTGGAACTTGCGTTATCATTTTTGGTAATCAACAAATGGTGTTTTTTGGTTTGTATAAAAGCACAAGCTGACATCTGTTATATACATGTTTTCTTATCTATTTTTTAAAGTATTTTTGATTTACCGACTTTCTTTTTATTTATTTTTTTAAAAAACGTTTTTATTTTTTTGAGGGAAAAACAATTTGTCACTTATATATAGTTTAAAATTATGTTTAGTAGGGTAGTGGAGAGAGGACTTTAAGGCTTTGTTTGCGAGTTTGGAGGGGAGGGTAGGGGAAGAGAAAGTTTTGAGGGGTGGAAAATATGAGGGAAAATGAAGAAATCTTTCAAAAAATTTAAAAGAGTAGTTTTTTTAGATAATGATAAATTAATGCATATGATTGCTATATTTTTTATTTTAAAAATAATATAACAACATAGATTAAATTTGAAGAATTCATATAAACCCTTCAAAATCCTCCTGCAATACAATTTTTTTAGTTCCCCAAACAATGAGAGTTTAGTATTACGAAGAAAAGTTAACCCTCAAAAACCCTCTTCTCTCATTTTCCTCTATTTATTCCACTTGCTCATTCCTTTTTTCTCAAACCTTCTCTTCCCTTTCCCTCCAAACTCACTAACAAAGCCTAAGAAAAATAAATTAAGAAAAAAATAAATTAAGAAAGGGCGCTTGAATGAGTTTTTTTAAGTGACACCAACTTTTCTTTTCACCTTGATATAATAAAATATAGACAATGATGAATTCTTGGTGGGATCTATTGGCTCTTTCGGGAGAGACTAGCTACGTGCAAGGATGGAGACGGGCTCATTAGAGTCAATTATTATCACTTAGGTAATTTTATTGGAGCTTCGATCCGCTATAATCGTAATTGTATTTGGCCCTATCGTTGATATATTTTGGTGAGAGGTGGTTATAGGTAGAGATGGTAAATCGGTCCAACCCGTCCCGCCCCGCCTCGTCATTAACCCGTCAAAAAAGGGGCGGAGCGGGCGGGACAACTAGTGATGGCAGATTGAAAATCTCACCCCGCCCCGTTTTATGGCAGATTGGCTGGTTGGCGGGGTGCCCCGTCAACTTTTTTTTATTTCTAAAATAATTGATAAATTCAAAAAAATCGTGTAAAAATAACATAAAATTAAAGACCATTCAAAAAAAAATTGACATATAAAACTAAACTTCAAACATTCATGATCCATTAAAACAAAAAGGAAATCATAAAACCTTAACAAAATAGTCTCAAATCCAACAACTTAAACAAAACTTGAATTCTATGTTTAAATCCACACCAACAAAAAATTAAACCAACAAGAAAACCATAAGAAAATACTCAAATCCAAAAACAAAAATTGAATTCAATGTCTAAATCCACACCAACAAAAAAAAATTAAGCAGTAACAATAAGTAGTCTTTAATTTTTTTTGTTTAAGCCTGACGGAGCAACTCGCCCCGCCCCGTCACCGCTCTGTTTTTTAGCGGGTTATGCGGGGCGGACACTCTACGAATGGCAGGTTCAAAATCTCAACTCACCCCGTCAAAATAGAAAGGCTAAACGGACCGACCCGACGAGCCCAACCCGTTTTGCCATCCCTAGTTATAGGTGACAATTGTAGATATTAATAACGTTGTTGGTAGATGGAGTTAGCCTTACACGTCACATTAAAAGTTTCTTTCATAAGGGAGTATTAGCACTTGGCAATGGGAGAAACATAAGAAACCAAGTATATTGAGAAAATCTTGAGATCTTTGTATAATTGAATTCAAAATCTTGAAAATTTAAAATATATTTTTTAAATATAAAATGAGAAATGATAACCGGTGCTTCGGGACCCTGATTAAGGAATCAAATATAGTAGTATTTTGCATTGAAAGTTGTGTAGTCAATGCATTAAAACCTTAAAAAAAAAATTATTTTTAACTTAAAATTTCTTATTTTACATCCTAAATGAGTGCTCCGGAGGCACTAGTTAGCATGACCCATATAAAATTTAACTTTTTATTTTATAACAAGTTAGCATGACATATAGTTAATTGTTGACAATTTGTTTACTATGGTGTCTCTTCTCTTGCCTAATTCTCTCTCTTTTTTATAATATAATTTTTTTGAAGAAGATTTTTTTTTTTCTTTTCTAAAATACATACTACCATTTGTATTATCAACGTGTCTCTTTATTTATGTCATTGTCTAAAGACAATTCATGAGTTAACTACTGATTAATTATTTTTGTCAGACCTTCGTTAAATAAAAGGGAGCTTTTACGGTGCAGTCAAGAAACTGACTTTTTTGAAAAAGTTAATTTTAATTTTAATGTTTAATTAATTTTTAAATTGTTGATTACTGATTAATGATCCATAGTAATTCATCTAGTAATGCTTGCAACATTTTGGACTTAAATGTACTATTTTATCGTTGGCATCTTTAACATGCAAACAGATTTGATGATATTATATGATAGTCTTGAGTGTTACACTTTGTAGGGTGTTACACTTAAAACAAGGTAGGATAAAATTAGGTTAAGTGTAGTCTTGTTAATCTGATGAATTGATGATACTATGGGGACTGAACTTTTGATGCCACTGTACAAACAGTGGAGTGTTACTCGTTACCATTTTGATGTTATAGTGTTAACTTCATCAGAAAAGTCATTTTCACGACTTCATCATAGAATTTTTCTAAATAAAATTGTAAGACCTTTTGGATAAAAATACCCATAGCAACTTGACTAGTTTTTCAAATTTATATTTAAATCTAAATCTATACCAAAATCTGAAAACTAACTATCTTTTTTTAGTTAAATATTTGTTTCATGCAATTTTGTAATCTAGTATGATTTTATAATTTAAATATAAAAAACTAGAATGGAATAAAACTAAAATAAATATTGTACGATAAATAGACAGATACGTTAGTGCATATCTTTATGCTAATATATGTAAAGAGAGATCGATTACTGTGAAAAGGCATCACAAGGGAGAATATAAAAGCCCGATGAAGAAATGAAAAAAGATTATGTGAGTGAGCATAAACGCTCTAAATTTCCAACACCGTCAAAAGTGCTTACCATTTTTGCATGTCTAAATTGTTTTGGATGCAAATCTTCTCATTATGAAGGGTGATCGGAAGGTCATGTGAAATTTGAAAGTTCATCCCAAAGTGAAGGGCTTAATATGCCGTATTTTTTGAATTATTTATCAAAAGTGTTAGTTTGTTGTGAAATGGATGGTCTTTCCCTAATGGTTGTCTTCTTCACAAATAAAGTGATTTTTTATTTTTTCTGTGCTGGTTGTTCTTGGGAACAATGTTGGACGAAGAATGGTTTGTGGATTTCAACCTGCCTCATTTGTGTGTTTGCCTTGATGCGAGTTGTTAATTAAGATCAAGCAGCAACTATTGTTTTGGACCTTTATTTGGAGTATGTGGAAGTGACACAACACAAGGATATGGAAGAATGCATACGAGGACACATCTCATGTCTTGAGGCGTGGATTTGAGTTGTTGCAAGTGGAGATTGGCACAATAGGTTCACAAACAACATCGCGGCAGATAAGGTGTTGTTGGAGGTCTCTTTAGTGGATTAAGTCATCTAAAGGTCGTTTGAAATGTAATATGGATGCATCCTTCTCTAATCATAGAAACTGTGTTACTTTGAGCATGTGTATTCTAGATGAGTATGTTAGTTTTTCCTCAATAAAACTAACTAGACAACTCCTATTTGCTTTGTATGCTAGTTTTGTTTTGGCTAAAACTAATTGGATAGCTCCTCTTTTCTTTGTGGATGAAGGAGAAGCATGTCGTTTATTAATTGTCGTTCTTCGAGTCTATCAGATTTACTTGAAAAATATTGATTTTGAGTTGGATACCACACCAATAGTTTATGTAAAAAAAAGAAGCCTAAATATAACCTTTGCTTGGATTTCCCTTCATAAATGCATATTCAATTTAAATCATTATATATTTCAAAACTATTTTTGATATAAAACTATTATATAATTTTTTTAAAAATATATTTATAATTGATACTAGTAAGTGTTTTAGCAATAATCAAAGTTTAACAAGTCTATATACAAAATCTTATTTTGTTTAAAAAATGCATGACTACTTTTAAAAATAAAAGTAAATTGCAATCTCACCCTCGAGAAGCTTCAATTACACTCTTCTTCCCTATTTTATTAAAATATACACTTCACTCTCTTGAAAAGTAAATACGCAGAGAGAAATTATATTACCCTCTCCTATAAAATGTTTGAATTACAAACGTGACCATATGTATCATCAGCTTTCATCTTTACTTAAGACATACATCCCACCAACATCCATTCATCATTTAATTTTTATTGAAATGAATTAGTTGTTTTTTTTAAAGCAGGTTTATTCTACGTACAACTGCGGAGACTAATCTTTATTTTGTTTTTCTCCTTTGCAAAGTAATAGTAATAAAAAGTGAGAAAGTAAATCCTAAGAAAAATAAAATAAGGGATGTGAATGTGATTGGCAAATACAAAAACCTTACGCATCTGTCTTTGCAGTGTTCACTCTTCCCTGCAAACGAAACGGAACCTTTGAAGTGCAGTGCAGTGCTTTGTGCAGTATCTATCTATCTATCTACCTCCCTCCCTCCCTCATAAAGAATCTTAACCATCCATGGGTACGTTACGTTCTCTTCATCCAATACCAATTTGTTATTGGTTATTGCTATCATCCTCTTCTCTGCAATTCATTTTTTTATTTTTGACGACTTAGTTACTTAGATCTGCATGTTTCCGTTTTTTCATACTCTTGTTTTGATATCAGCTTTATCTATCGATATCACTCCATTTTGCTTGCTTCATTTCTAGTGACTGTACTGTGTTAATTTAATGGATGCTTGTGATTTTCACTTTGCATGATCATGATCCTATTCTGTTCACACAAACTCGTATAAATTGTATGATCTGTGTTTAATTACTCTATTTTATTACCTTATTATTTTCAGTTGCATGTTATCATGCTGCTGATTGTGCCTTCATTTATAATTAATTTTTGGGGTGATCATCTTTATTACTGTGGTTATATCTAAATCACATCCGTATCAAATTTCCGGAAAGCTGCGCAATACGACAACCACCTTATGGATAGTCTTAATTTTGTTTACTACTATGATTTTTGGTTTTAAACCCCCATATTTTTGTTTTTCCTTTTTTAATTAATGGATTTTTTTTGGTTTAAAAAAATATTATTTATTATTCCTTTTGATTCTATAATAATAATAATACCCGACAAAAATAAAATAATCAAAACGAATTTGATTGCTTTTCGTCGACTCAATCGAAAGTTTTTTCTTTAAGGTTTTATGGAATCAAGAGAGTCGGAGGTAATGTTTTTTATGTTTGTTTTGTTTGAATGGTAGATATTGAGGAGGACATTCATTCTTTACAGCTTGACTCAGCAGGTAATCCTTAGGTATAAGTTTTTTGTGTTTTTATTCTTTTTGCTATGTGTCTATGTCTGTGTATGATTAATCTTTCTATCCAATCTTGATTATGATAAAGCAGAAGACATTAATGGGGTGGTAAATCCAGAGCATGAAAAGCCAGATGTTGATAAGATGGATGAAGGTTTGTTGCCATGAAGTGGTTGGTTACGTGTTTTATTTTTTTGTGTCTTCCAGTTTCGTGTTTATATTTTCTGTGAAGGCAAATCTCAGTAGCATCGAAAGTGGGCGTCATTGCATTTTATTATTCATTATTGTCTCTATTCTTTTTTCTTATTTTGGATTTCATTTAAAGTATCATCGTCATTGTCATTATCAATTTCTTTTGGTACCAACCTTTTTCTGCTTCTTACAATAGTACCTTCCATTTCCCCTTGTCACATTCATTTTTGAATTCTCAATTGTTCAGAAAGATGGTTTTGATGTAAACTTTATTCCCAACGGTTGAAAACGAGACTCTTAAAAGATATTATAGAAATGGTAAACAGATGCATTCCTGTCTTCCCTCCCCTTTCTTAAGGTCTCTTGTTACAATCATGTACTTATGGCTTATCTGTTTTGAATCAATGAATGATTGATAGCCAAAATAGGTACACTGTCCTCAAAATAGGTCTCATCCAATCATTGACAAGCTCAGTTGTGTAGTGTCTGTTTGCTTTGTCAGAACTAGAGAACTTGCTTGCCTATTATTTCTATTGTCGTGAAGTTCAGTATACAGTCTCAGCTGTTTCTTCTAGAAATGGATAATGCATTTGTTATTTTTGTGTTCATTGTCGATTGGTTTATTGGTTGTTTGCTGCCTATGTTATTGGTTTACTTCTGTAGTAGTATAACTTAACGAGGGAGATCGAGAGCATCGTATGAGGGATTTCAATTTGACTGTTTCAGATCCAAAGGAGGAGGTTCAGGCTCAGGCTGTTGAGGCCGAGCCAAAAGGTATTGGAATGTATTTAGTTTTCTAGTATGTCATAACATATGTATTGCACATTTATATTGCTGTTTTGAAATTAGACAACTCAATGCCAATTAAGATATCAGATCGATTTTCATGTCCTCACTCCATGACTTTGATTTGTAGCAAAAGATAAGGAAATTCCTTCTGTTCAAGATGAAGAAGTCGAGCAAACGGAGAAAAGACACTTGAATGTTGTGTTTATTGGGCATGTTGGTAAGTTGATAAATCCCACATGGTTGCTTTACTAGTATATATAGGTTATCTCTTATCAGGGTTCCTTTTTGTCGTTTATTCAGCTTTTATCACTGTGCAATTGGTCAAGATTATGGTCTTTCATGTCTATCATCTATGCATTATAGGATTGAATTTAAATGTCCATTGGTTCAACTTCAGATGAAATGAATTTTAGATGTTGGTCGTAGACCACTAGAGGGGATACCCTTGTTGACTCTTTACCGGTTACTGCCCTCTGAAAATTTTTATTTTCAAGACAGAGATGAAATGAATGTATTCTTGACTAGAACGGTGGGTTTTCACTGCTTACTTGTTAATTGTTATTCATGTGGAAATTCACCTATAATCTGTATGTGTCTAGTAAGTACTAAGTAGTAACTTGTTTGGTTTTATTAATATGGGAGGATAATCAATTTCTTTTATGATGTTTCGGAAATAAACTAAGCAAATCCAAACACAGACTAAACTTGCTCTGAATAGTATGCTCATATTATTAAACAAGTGAGGAATAATAAAAGACTTATGCTAGTAAGAGAGGTGAGGTGGAAGGGAATATACGTGGGGGATTTATTGTAATTGCCTGGATTTGTGGCAGCAGGGAAAGGAAAGTCAGTGAGGTGTGAATTTGAAGGGGAAAAAAAAAGCTTAAAAGAGGGCAGAGGGGCACAGCCGAGAGAACTGCATAAAGAAGAGGTGTTGGGTGTGGGGATTGATTCCTAATCTAAAATTATTCTATATTTTTCATTTCTGTTTGTTTTGTTTTCAAGATTTCTAGAGCTTATTTCTGGTGTAGGTTGTAAGGAGCTAGTCTCCCAACTCCCATTCATCAATATAAGAATAAGAACTCAGTTCCTGGTACTTTCTTTTTTCATATATCAATACATTTGTCTCAGGTTTAATCTACAATTCATTGACTATTTAAGTATTATGGGTCTTAAACAGATTTTAAAAGCGACCTTTCTCGCATGGTCTATGTGTTTCTGTGTTCTTTTAGTATAATGTTGTTCTAGTGGTGATTTTTTCTTGTTCTTCTTGTTCTAGATGCTGGCAAGTCTACAACTGGAGGCCAGATACTTTTCCTCAGTGGTCAGGTTGATGATCGAACTATCCAAAAATACGAGAAAGAAGCTAAGGACAAAAGTCGAGAAAGCTGGTAAGCTCATCTACTTTGTTTGTCTATTGGGATTGTTCTATTATCCAAATCCTGCTTTGCTGCCTCATCATTTGCTTGCTGCAACTCAGGGTCTTAATTTGTTGTAGTTGGCAAGGTACTTCACTGACGTGGTTTAATTATCACGATTTAAAAAGTCGTATAATTTATGTTGGACTATCGTAATTACTGAAATTCAGAATATAATCTAATAAATTAATGGGATTACTTTCTCTTTTTGTAGCATCTTGAACAGTTTTTGTAAGTTGGATCCAAATATGGTTTATGATAGAGAAACTATTAGGAAAGATTTAGAGGTTAATGAGTTGGATCCAATACGGTTTATGATAGAGCATTATGGTGTAATTTGATCCATGTAGCTGACCCCACTTAGTGGGATAAGGCTTGGTTGTTGATGTTTGTTAGGGGGATTTGACTCTTCTAAGGTGAGCGCTTCACTTTAGAGTGTACATCAAGTAATATAAACTATCGTTGAGAATATTGAGGGTTGATTATATATGCACATGTACAACAATTCTTGATTGTGTTTTAATATCAACCTGTTTGAGATTACTTAATTTACTTTCAACTCACTTTAGAGGAGCCAAATCATGTTGGGAGAGGGGATGGAACCTTTTAGCTTAGTTAATATACTTGTTACTAATCTATGTCAAGTTAATGATTTGAAATTTATATGCCAGGTACATGGCTTATATTATGGACACAAATGAGGAGGAGAGAGTAAAGGTATGAACAAATTTGCTGATAACGTGTAATTGGTTTTTCCCATTTAATGTAGGTCTCCACTTTCGCTTGTTAGTCATATGAATTTGTTTATGACTCATCATGAGAGTAAAGTTATGCTAATTACAGGGGAAGACTGTTGAAGTTGGAAGAGCACATTTTGAGACAGAGACAACAAGGTTCACCATTTTGGATGCACCTGTGAGTATATGCATTGCTTGATTCTCCTCAGATCAGTTTTCTGGGCCTTGAAATGCATATTCTGTTGCGCAATAATAGTTTCCCATTTTTTTCTGACTAAAAGTCTTACCTTGACTTAATTGTCATGGTATTTTTAATTTAAAATAACATAATTTTTTGCTAACATAGGAAACACCTAATATTTACATTTTTTTATGCAGGGCCACAAGAGCTATGTTCCTAATATGATCAGTGGTGCATCTCAAGCTGATATTGGAGTGTTGGTAAGTTGTAATGCACACTCATTCTGTTTCTTTTCTTGATCTTTCAGTTAATGATTCTTCACAAGCATTTGGTGATATGTTTGTCTTTTCCTTTCCGTATTTTATGCTCATCAATCAGGTAATTTCTGCTCGGAAGGGAGAGTTTGAAACTGGATATGAGAGAGGTGGACAAACTCGTGAACATGTCCAGCTTGCAAAAACATTGGGTGTGACTAAGCTGCTTGTGGTTGTCAATAAAATGGATGATCCTACAGTAAACTGGTCAAAAGAAAGGTTCTCTCTCTCTCTCTCTCTCTCTCTCTCTCTCTCTCTCTCTCTCTCTCTCTCTCTCTCTCTCCCCCCCCCTCCCCCCCTCTCCCTCTCTGTCTGCCTTCCTTTATGAGCTTATATGCAATTCTAATGAGATACCTTACTGGTGGTGTTTTATTAGGTATGATGAAATCGAGTCAAAGATGATTCCATTTCTAAAGCAATCAGGATACAATGTAAAAAAAGGTATCTTCTGCCTTTTATTTGCTTAAGAATGTGGGAACTTTATTTTGTCTCTCTGTTTAATCCTTCTTTTTTTTTAGATGCTGGTATAAATGCATTATAAATAGTGGGTGGGTTATGTTGCTTTAACATCAGGAGCATGCATTACTAACATGCCAGGGGTGACAAACTGTCTACCATAGTTCACTTCTAAGAGTTTCTTACTCTCGTCTAGAGGAATGGGGATCGTCGCATCTTGCTGGATGCTCTGGAGCTTGGGACATGTTGAAGATCGCTGAGAAGCTTTATTTACTTTTAGGGAAGTTAGGATTAAGATCTGAGGGTATTTAGATCGTGCAAGGGCTAATTATTATCCCGCTCTGCAAGTTATTGTGTGGGATTTTAAAAGACTATAAAATTTTGAAATTCATTTCATACCAATAATTTCATATTTTGTCTTTACAAGTTAAGTGGATTATGCAAACATAATTATTTTAGTAATTTTTTTATTTAACAGATGTCTTGTTTTTACCAATATCGGGGCTCATGGGTTCAAACTTAAAAACAAGAATGGAAAGAAGCATTTGTTCATGGTGGGATGGGCCTTGCTTATTTGAAGCCCTTGATAGTATCGAAGTTCCTATGGGAGATCCCAAAAGACCTTTCAGGTACTGTATTTCTAAACATTTTGTTGCTTCCCCCCCTCCCCCCTAGAGGTCCTTTATAATTCTGTATTTTGAAAGTTCAACTTTCTTTTTCTTGCAAAGATTGAACTTCTGATCTTTGCAGGATGCCTATAATTGACAAATTCAAAGACATGGGAACTGTTGTTATGGGCAAAGTTGAATCTGGTACTATTCGGGAGGGAGATTCCCTTTTTATCATGCCAAATAAGGTAGTCTTTTTAGGGCGTTGCGAGCTTTGTCCTTCCGTTCTTTCTTCTGATTTTTCCTATTTATTGAAGTACTTGACAACTGCACTTCATTTTGCAGGATCAAGTAAAAGTTGTTGCTATATATATTGATGAAAATCGGGTTAAACGCGCTGGACCTGGTGAAAATTTACGCGTTCGATTATCTGGTGTTGAAGAAGAAGACATATTGGCTGGGTTCGTCTTGTCTAGTGTTGGTAAGAAATTTTGTCTTCTGTTTATTTAATTTTGCTGGACTTGACATGCATCACACCAATGGTACATTTTATTGAAAACATGTTCTAGAAAGCATAATTAACAAACAATTTTGATGCTATGTGCAAACGCTAGTTTATTTTAGAAGTATTCAATTCTTGGTCTGATATGAAACTTTTTGCGTCCTTGCATGCCATGAGAATTTGCCTAACTATATACTGTGACCTCGCATTTCCCATTCCAAACAATTTCAAATAGTGTTGTTTTCGTTTGGATTTGAAATTTATCCATAAATTATTGCCGGTTTAAAAAAATGATTTGATTATAATGATTCCAGATGGTGACAGAGGAACCTTTTCCTGCCATAAATGCTTCAAGTTCTACTCAATTGAATTTTGAGATCTATATCATTTATGTTGTGATCCATGTGCTGCATAATGGTTTCTTACGCAGTTTTTGTTTTCCCTTTTTTGCAGCAAATCCAATATCAGCAGTTACTGAGTTTGTTGCTCAGTTGGCAATCCTTGAATTACTAGACAACGTGTGTATCCTCTCTGTGGCATTTGGAAGTTAGCAGTAGTTTCTATCTATTGTCAATGAAATTGACATCTGTACATAAATTCTGCAGGCTATTTTTACTGCTGGATACAAAGCTGTTCTGCACATCCACTCTGTAGTTGAGGAATGTGAGATTGTTGAGCTATTACAACAAATTGATCCAAAGACAAAGAAGCCCATGAAAAAGAAAGTTCTATTTGTAAAGAATGGTGCTGTTGTATTATGCCGTGTTCAGGTGCATTTTTTACATCACAAATGTCACTAAATTTTATCTTTTTTTATTGGTGGACAATCTTTTGTTTGACTAAAAATTGGTGGACAATATTAAAAGATACAATGGTTTGGAATTTCCCTCGTGTGATCTAGTAGCAGTGTTGTAACTGTTATATTCTGTTAGCGGCATTAGTTGTTAGTTAGTATTCTTCTGTCACTCTAGAATATTGTCTCTGGTATAAACCATTTTGTACCTCTTTTTTTGGTAACGGCCGGGGTTTGAACCCCGGACCTTGCATATTTTATGCATTGTCCCAACCAACTGAGCTAAGCTCACGAGGACAAAAAAAAAAAAAAAGAAAAAACCATTTTGTAATATTAATTCAGTGAAGTAATTCCTCATAGTGTTTGGTTTTGGACTCAACCCAAAAAGCCAGCTCATGGGGTGAAGGTTGCTCCCCTTATAACCTTTATTTAGTTGATATCACTATCTGATGTGGGACTCTCGTGCTCAGGACTGGATATCTGGAGCATGAAGTATACAAAATTAGACATCTGGCGGTGGCCCAATAGATCCATGATAGGCCATGCTACCATCTTAGGATTTGAGTTTGTGTATAACTCAATTCTATATGCTAGCTTTTGGGGGCAAGTGTTGCTTCTACTTATCACAAGTTATAATCACTATTTAGTCTATATCACTATCTAATTGGGACTCTAAACAATTCCTATTGTTTTCTTCTCTTCCTCTCAAATCTTTTTCCTTCTTTACAGTCTATAATAAATATGGTATCAGAGCCTATATTTTAAGGTTCATCCATGGCTTTTGATCTCTCCCTTTCTTGAGGGTCCTTTGTCGCTGACAATCGTGAGCTTCCCACTGTTTCCCTCTTTCCAAAGGCAATCTGCGCCAATCACCTTCTCCTTTGTGAATTGCCATCTTGGAGAAATTGGATGACAAAATATTCTTAGTTTGGAATCAGGTAGAACATGCACTGAAGGGACGTTGTTTCCACCATTTCATCGTGAATCCAACCATTTCTATGTGCTTTCTATCTGAAGATGATTGCGACATAGGTTGCATCAACATGCCATACACAAATTGTGAGAAACAAGACCAACTGTTGCTCCATGGTTGCAGTCATCACTTACATCTACAATGAGGCCGTCTGCCATGAACTCAGTGGTTTTACTTTTGACCCTTTCCTTGAACCCGTGCATTTTGTCTCCCCAAGCTTCCCTTCTTATTTCATTGCTGACTTGCTGTAGATGGACTTCTCAGGGCTATGGATAAGACTGTTACGTGATCTTGTTTGTGCAGAATAGTTCCGTAGTCTTCAAGAGAGATTTATTCATTGCTGATGCTAGTTTTTTTTCCTTTCATCCGGGCCTTGCTAATTAGTTCCCAAGGGTATTTGTTGAGAAATCTAAAGATAAACATTGTTTAATGAATAGTATGTATGACACTTAATATGTTTGGCTTCAAAAGTTTTTATTTTTCAATTAATACCCTTTTCATTTTTGAATCCTTAACAGGTACCTCAAGGGTACTCATTATCATTTGTTTATTTATTTGTAAGAGTTTATCTACATCTTGTTTTGGTGATGTGGTTGCAGGTTAGTAACATGATATGCGTTGAGAAGTTCTCCGATTTTCCACAACTAGGGAGGTTCACTCTTCGCACTGAAGGTAAGGATTAAGACGACTGTTCAACTTGCAAATGTGTTTATAATATTTATTTATATATGTTCAAGCTGTTTGACTTACTCTGTCCTACAGGAAAAACTATTGCTGTGGGAAAAGTCACTGCTCTGTGAGTTTGTAATTTTTTTGACTTGAGGTAAAAAAATATTTCATATGCGTTGTTCACCTGTGCTTGCTTTTAACGGTCAACTTTGTAATGTTGTTCATCTGGTCTTCCATAGTTTGATTATGCTAACATTTATACCTTTTTTTTTGTTAATTTTGAAGTTATTAGATGACCTTTCTATTGGGTTTCTCTTTTACATCTAGATATATTGTTTGATTTAGAAACCGACTAGCAAATGGTTGAGAGCCTAAAATATCAAATATTTTATTTTATGCAATGTTATCGTGTCTACAGATTTTTCTGGTGTTTTATGTTTATTGAACAAATCAAATGATTTCACAGTAATAGAATAGGAAATTAATTTGCTACTGCCACTGGGTCGCTTGCATGGAAATGTCAGTTTTAATTTATGGTTCTCGCCTTTGTTTTTTCAAATTCACTACGACTAATCGTTGGCAGATTGGCATTTCTGCAGAGACAGATGGAGTGGCAGCGTTGGGGGCATAATTGACAGCATGGAGTCTGCCATATATCCATTTCATTTCGGAAATTAGGTTGCATTTTCTTGGGGTAGTCCTCAATGGAGAGTTAGTTGTTGCAGCTGGTGCCCATGTACTTGTATGCGTCTGTACAAGACCTGTTGCTTCAGTGTTATACGGTTGGCGTCTTCCAGCCATACTACATGTGATATATAATTGAAATGGATTGTTTTGAATCGATCCACCTAAGATTAGTTGTGGTATCTGATGACTTATATTTTAGAATAACAACAATGGAACAAACTTTGATGTTGATAAATGATTTGTTTTTACTATAATTACCGAGTATACCTGATGGAGTTTTGTAGAGTTGGAAATTTACAAGTTGGATTTACTGTTCCGTGTATTTCGACGATGAACTAATATGGCTAGAAATTTAACGTATAGCAACGCGGTTGAGTTAGTACTACTGAAACGAGCTTCATAGGATGGAGATATTGATTAATACTGAATCATGGCTCATGAATCATGATATACTAGACATAACGAACTTTAGAGTGGACCAGTATTAAAATCAATTATGTGAAACTAGTTTGAAAAAACTCTAATTAAAAAATTACACGATTAACAGACATTTTTGGTAGATAATATGTTTTCCCAAGAATCTGGTTAGCGTTTGATTTTATAAAAAAATACCTAGGCATCTGTTTGTTGAGTGGGGCCAATCTATGAAACTGGAGATTAATTTCTGGGTTTATCCGAAAACACTTGAGGTAGAGTTTCATTGTTAGTCCTGAAGGCATTGTTGTTACCTTGAAATGGTTTGGTTAATATATGTCGAAAGCTTTTAGAATTTGAAGATAAAATATAATATTAGACATGCGATCTTTAGAGATATGACCTGATAAACTGAAGTTGTAATTGTTGAATAATAACGCTATTGATGAATGATAAGAATTCAACCATCGATATAATTATTTCTATGTTCCCAAGCATTTGGGCATACAAAAATATACGGAGCACTCTTTAAAGACCATAAGTAGTAAGTATATTATGAAAATGCATGTAATCAATGTCTTGAAAATCGAAATATTTGACTTTTCTAGATAATAATTTCTTATTTTAGATAGCTTAAAGAGTGCCCTGAGGACACTCGTTAACAAGACCCTTCCTTTAATTATTTAAAAAATAGTCTTTTTTTTCCCTTCAATTGTGTATGTGTTAATTCGTGTCCAAATGCTTGTGACTTGTTCTCTAAAAAAAATATCAGGTCGAACAACCATTTATAAAATAGTTACTCCATCTTTCTCATATTATATGTTCCATTTGAGTTTTATGGGTATTAAAGAAATGATTAATGTTGTTGATTTCAATGGTTATTTACTAAAATATCCTTATTAATTATAGTTAGTAGAGTAATTATAGATGATTTAAATACAATAAATAATGGTACATTAATGGAAAAGAATTAATGGAAAAGAAGTCAATGTTGTATTGATATTGCTATGCCGTGCCTTGCCAATAATAATGTTGCAATTGCAATAACGATAATAGAAATTTGAGGACCACATAATCATAAATACTGAACAGTGAAACACAAACAAAGTATGTATATACAAAAAAAGGCTTTAGCTAGTTTAGTATCATCTGCTACATTTGCAAATGGCAATGAACTACTGTTGTATACACACATCACCGATTCATGTGTTGTACATCTCATCTTTTAAACCATCAAAGTCTCTCAGAACAACAACAACAAAACATCATCTTGTTCAAAGAACAAGAATAAGAGCAACCCTTGATGACATTCAAAACAACCCACTTGTTGTTCAAGACGACAATCCCAAAAGGGTATGCTTATGTTCTTTTCCTTTCCATTTGGATCCAACTTGTCCATAAGCTCTTCAATATATATTATGTAACAACTTATTGCTTATTGTTGTAGAAATAACTTATGCATAAACACTTATATCATAAGTTCTTAATTACTTCTATCTTTACTTAGGAAGTAGTGGAAAGTGTGAAACTGCTTAAAAATGCAGCTAAGACAAGAAAGGTACCAGCAGAAGAGATTCTTTCAGCACTGTCTCTCATTGAGAAAGCAAAAATTGATCCTTCTGCTTTTCTTGATACTCTTGGAGGAAAGGAATCCCCTGGGAGAACCTGGATGCTTATTTTTACTGCTAAGGTTAACCTATTTCATATGATTCTGGTTTAAACTATGTTTAGCAGTTTATACTTACTACAATTTTGTGCTGAATTTTAGAAAAAATTAGATGGTGGTGGATATTTTCCTCTCACAGCTGTTCAGAGATTTGATGCTGCTGTAAGTCTCTTTCTTATCATACTATCTATTAAGAGTCCATTTATAGTGGAAAAATTAATAGAGCCCTTCATTTGCATAATTAGAGACTTTTACCTTTATGTGTTCTTGTGCTTTGAACTACATTCTCGGGTTGAGATCTAATTATTTTTTTTTTAAATATAATTTTTACTTATATTAAGGTCGAGAGAGATAGAACTATTAATTCTGCATTGCATATTGTGATGGTGCTACTTTTATGAGGTTGTGAGGATTTTTGGTTGCGCTGTTGTTTCTTAGCCACTTACATGAAGTTGGGGAAAACACAATATTATCTTTTTTTATCCTTTGAATCAAACTCCGTACGCCGGGGTTTACAACACCCACACACCCTGCAAACCGAGCCACCGACCACTTGCGCTAAACCCTGGTGGTAAATCACAATGTTATCTGTAATGGCTCTTGTGGAATGTTTTTATCTATGAGTTAATAAGGCCCCTATAATAGATTCTTCATGGCCTTCTTAACTCTTCTTATGCAAGCAATGTTGTATTGCTGTTCTTTGTTTTATTCCTTGTAAATGTTGTATATGCCAAATCATCAAACTATGCCTAAATTATCTTTAGAAAAAAGCTAGGATATTTTTTATGGATTTCTTCTGTCTAAGTTAGACTTTATGTTGATGAATTGTTAGGCAAAAAGGATCGAAAACGGTGTATTTCTTGGACCTATCGGACAATTAACATTTGAAGGCAGACTGTCGTGGAAAAACAGAATACTATCTTTCATTTTTGAGAATCTTCGAATAAAAGTTGGACCTTTAAAACCTCTACAAATCAGCCTTGGACAAAAGGAAGACAGGGAACCAAGTACAAAGGATCCATTTTTTATCTGGTTTTATGTTGATGAGGAAATAGCTGTTGCTCGAGGCCGAAGTGGAGGCACTGCATTTTGGTGTCGGTGTCGTCAGGTTGATATTTGATTCTTTTGAGTGTCTTTTTCTGAGTTTCTGACTTATTGGAAAGAAAGATTCACGTTTTCCGCTCTTATTCATGCTGCTACTATGGTAGCAGCAGGAATTTTTCTTGTAGCTCGACTTCTTCCTCTTTTCATAGTTATACCCCCCATAATGAGTGTAATAGCTTTGATAGGTATAATAACAGTAGTATTAGGAGCTACTTTAGCTATTGCTCAAAAAGATATTAAGAAAAATTTGGCCTATTCTACAATGTCTCAATTGGGTTATATGATGTTAGCTTTAGGTATGGGCTCTTATGGAGCCGCTTTATTTCATTTGATTACTCATGAAACAGTTGAAGTTCATTCAGGTGAGTTACTTTTTGTACTTGTGTACTTTTTGGTTATATAATACACACAATCCAGAAACTGAAATGTAAATAGATACTTCAAATAGAAGTTTTCATTTCATGATATTTTCATGATGCTATGCCCCTGCTGTAGAAATTCAGGCAGGGCCATTTGTGAGAAAATAGGATTCAAAAAGTACTATAAGAAGATGAAGAAAAGAACAATTCTCCATCAGGTTCAGTTAGTCACATATTGAGCACTGGGTATTGCAAATCTTGTGGATTTTGGATTTGTTGCTGGCTGAAATGGACAACAACGACATGCCAAACTTTTTCCCCCATTAGGTGAAGTTAGCTGCATAGATCAAACAATATCATAATGTGTTATTATTCAACAATGTCATAACATCTTTACTTGTGGTATCTTATTATGAATCATGTGTCAATATAAACAATCTGAATCCAAATATCTCTGAATGATTTGATTAGTACTTTTTTCTTCCGTCTTCCTTTTTTATCTACTCTCTTACCAATACTTACGACGGTCTTTTCCACACATTTGTTGGAATGCATTTCGTCTATAATGGATGTCACTGCAACTTTCTGTTTAATACTTTCATTTCTAGTCCTATCTTGCAAGTGTGATTGCTTATTCATATAAACATTTTCATTGAAGTTATTTTCTTTTTGGGTTTAATTTTGTCTACTATTCATTTTCATACAATGTTACAAATGATGATGATTTTTTCATAAAACTTGATGGACGTCATAAAGTAATACGTACTAAAAAAATGCAGAAAAATAGTCGACTAGTGTTCTTTCAATCTGCTAAGAGTCCCCCATTGGATGAGAGATGAAATGAACATATGTTTATAAGTCGGGGCAATCCTCACCTTACAAGCTGGTTTTGTTAGGTTGAGTTAGGCCCGTCCCAAAACTTTAAGATGGTATCATAGTCTATCCAAGATTCATTGGATCACCTACTATCAGGTTACCACTATCGAGCCATTCGGGTCACGCTCTTGATGTACAATCCTAGGCATGAGGGGTGTTAAGAGTCCCGCATTGAATGAGAGATGACATGGACTTATGCTTATAAGTGGAGGTAATCCTCACCTTCCAAACCGGTTTTGTAAGGTTGGGTTAAGCCCAACCCAAAATTTTAAGAGGAGTGAAAAGGGAAGTCTAGAATGAAGTCTATGATCAACAATATGATGATATGTCAGTTGCATCAATGTAGCAAATCTAATTTATTTTATTGGTCATGCTAATGGGTTCCTTGAGGACATTGGTTATAGAATTTATAAAAGGAAATTTTGTCTTTGAAATATAAGTCAAATATTTGTTAAAGTAATAAATGCACAACTTTCTATACAAAAGTTACCTCTTTTGAATCCTTAAACAATGCCCTAAGGTCACTTGTCAGCATTTTCCTTATTTTATAACCGATGAACCATGGTTTCTGGTTTGTTGGATCTTATGAAGTTTTGCTGCCATATTTTTGTTATCTTGATCAAATATCATGAAGCAAAGTCAATGGATACATAGATATGTTGTTGTGTGCATTTGAGCTGGTTCTTATATTGGGGTAGGTAGTACAATGAATTTCTCTGTAGTCTTAAGCCTTCAATTTAAAGTAATAGTTATGTGTAGTACTAGATAAATATCTTTATTTTCTTTGTTCTATATCCCATGGATGTATAGACAATGCAAAAGTAAACACTTTTATATCCATATATAATCGAACCAGATCAACAAATATGAACCAACAGGTCGAAAAAACACAAAAAGGGGTAAAAAGAAAAAGCAAGAAATATCAAAATGAAAATTATCAAATAGGGTCACTCAGTCTCAGACCCTATTTTATTGAACTTTCTATGATACATGAATGAAACTTTTTATGATACATGAATGCAAGACTGTTTCCTTGGCATAACTCATCACTTTACAAGCTTGACATCGGGATTTCTCATGGTTTTGAGCCACATATCAGCCACGATCCGTGACGAAATACTCCATAGCAGGTCTTGTCCCTTTGTCAATGTCTTCTTCCCTTTCTTCCCTGCTTTTCCCAAGCCATATGCAACTAACCATTGCATTGCAGTTAGTCTTTGCTTCTCATTGTCCCATGCATTCTTATTTGTGGAACTCCTAACTCTGAAACCACCCACATGCATGCTTGTTACTTTGAACCTCCTCTCCTCCTCCTTAGCCCCCTTCGAGCCAGCACGTGTTGCATGAATAAGCACCATTGTAGGTCCTCCAACTGCTTCATATCGTCTCATTGGATCCCGCAGTTGGACAATCAATATCAGCGTGACTCTTTCAGGTTCACCATTAGAACTTGCAGTTGCAGTACCTTTGTTGTAGCTTAAGCTTTGGTCTCTAATCCAATCCTCAAGTGGAATAGCAGAAGCCAAAAGATCTTTCCCACTTTCCCCTTTCTTTGAGCTGAGTGCAGAAACATCGAATGGAGCTTCTTCTTCGGCCACGTCAGCTTGAATTTTCAATGCCTCAACTGCCATGGATTCAATCTTCTGCATTGATATAGCAAGAAGCTTCTCTGAAGTAACTGGATTTTCGTCAACATTCCAAAGTCCTGTTGATATTCGTTCTCTCCTTCCTGAATTGATAATGTTTGACATGCTTTTCAATGCAGAAACTATGCGGGCAGCACTGGAACTTGCTCCTTCCTTGTTCCTACCTTGTACGACGGCTGACGCGATGCCTTCAAAAGCAATCTGCTCTGCAGTTTTTCCTATCAGTTCATCTATCGGCATCAAGGAGGATAAAATTTGAGAGCCGAGTTCATCAAGACCAATGCCAGCCAATTTCTGAAACAAGTCAAACCCACTTACGGATTCATGTGATGCCAACACAAAAGGCTTTGACATCTGCATTGCTAGCTTTGGGGTATCTTTTCTAGCCACAACAACATCCAAAGGATTCATGGAAGCCAAGTATCCGCCATCTCTTGTTTGAACCACACAACCCAAGCCTTTACCGAGGTCAGAAAGATATACTTCGGATTCTCCTCCATCTGCCGGAGAATCGTTGTGCCCTTCAAGTTGTAAAGGTGGAATTTCAGGTTGGTCAAATAAGTATCCTTTGCTGTCTTGATCCTCCTCAAGCATCTGAAGAAACTCCCTAGTCACAGTTTCTTCATCTGCGTCCAATGATTCCGTCTCTTCCTCTATTTTCATTGAATTATTAATTATTCCATCATCTCCCATCATAGACTCAAGAGCTTTTATTTGTTGAGCAATTGAATCAAGCTCTGACAATCTAGCATGGTGCACATGGTCGTGCACTACTTCCTTCACAACCTCGTCTGCAACCGGTTTCTCTTCTATGGTTTTATCAGATTCCTCACCTTCATCTTCTTCCTTCTCTTGAACCTCAATCCCTTTATCAACTACCTCAAAATCCGGAAGATCAAAATCCTCCACTTGTTCTATGTGGTCATCAACTTTCTGGACAGAAGAAGAGGAATCATGAACTGGATTTGGGTCATCAAGATTCAAATCGTCCATTCCTTGAATGGCACTGCCACCTTCATGTGAATGTGAAGGAGTCCACGCGTCGTTTCTGCTTGTCATTCTAGGACTAGGCACACTGAAGGATGATTTGGATTGTTTGCGTGCGAAAGAAGATGACAAACTACTCAACTTGCTGGACTTTGAGTTCTGCATTGGACTATTGTTATTTGTATTATTGTATATATCAACTCCTCCATCTTTCTCCACAATCTGAAAACCAAGTTTCACAACAAGTTCTCCTCCTTTCGCCTTTCCAGATAACTTGAAGCTCGTATCCCACTGCCTAACTCGTGCACCTTGTTGGCTTTTCTCAACGGACTCTCGAATCAACTCGCTCAAATCCACATAGCTTCTTCCAAAATCCAGCTCTTGAGCATCAACAGCAAAAAGGTAAATTGAAAAGGGACGTGGCTCAAACTTCTTCTCATGATTGTTGTTGGTATAATAAGCATGACACTTGATGAAAAGTGTCTCTTCGAAATCAGCAGCTCCTTGTGAAACACGTGATGGCATTGTCTTAACAGCACCATCCTTTGTTTCCTTCTTCCTAACGCAAACGGCTAGCCTTAGTCCATTCATGGAAGAAGGAAGGTCTTGAGCAGCTACCACTTCAACAGAGAACAAACAGCTTAGTTTCTGCATTCCAATATGTGATAGTGCACGCATCGGCTTCCACTTCCAAATCCCTTTTTTCTCATTCTCTCCCAAATTAGTTGTTGATGTGTTAACCACCACCTCTTTGGTTTCTGTCTTGGAAATTCCATCCTCAAGCTTTGGTCTTGATCGCCATGGGGACAAGGACATGCGACGGGATCGAGGTTTGTTACTGCTTTCACTGTAAACTTCGGTCGCGTGATTGTCATTGTGATCTTCAATGGATGGAACAGGAGTTGTTCGTGGCAAAACAAGGGAAGCTGTTCTTCGAGCTGTGGTGGATGTGTGTGATTTGTAGAGGGTTTCACTCAGAGCTTCTAGTTCTTCAAGAATCTGAGCATTGGGATTGTTCTTGGCATCTGCCATTGGTATATTGAATGAAGATGATGTTGCTGTAATGAATGGAGAGTGAGAGGATAAGATGCTCATATCACATGGTTTGGTGTGGCAATTTTTAAAGGCTGTTTCTGAACCAAGAAAAAAAAAATGATTAATTGGATTTGTGGAGGATAGAAGATGAATGGTGACATTGCATTTTTCCTTGGTTGAGTAAGACAAATTTGGAAATGGATAGGTTGATTTCTGAGTAGACAAATGGGTCCCAGGGAAGTTAATGTCAATTGTTTGCACTTGCACTGATTGGTATGTTTCAAAGACAGAAGATGCTGATTAAGTGAAACTTCCCTTCCTCTCCTCAAATTGGTTTGTATGTTGAGGAAAGTGTGTTCTGTTTGGGAGAAAAAGAAGAAGAAGCCAAAAGTACATAGCAGTGGATAAGGTTATTTCAACAGTTATATTTATTTGCAAAAGGAATTTATTGACAGACTTTGCTCTTTACATGATTTATATGCTTACTGTACTTTTCTTTAATATACTCAATTTAATTCTTACTTCGTTTTCTCAATATGTATGTATTGTATAATCAGCAAAATGTAAAATTCCAGAATTAATTTGCTTAATTTTGTAAAAGTCCAATTGCTTGAATTTTGAAATTGTTCAGACAAAACCAATCTAGTGAACTAGTACTTGACAAAACACAATTCCCAAGGACACTACTTTTATTAAGGCGCATGGTGGAAGGTTTTGCTATGATTCAACACAATAAAACCAATAATAAACAATACAATAAATTGATTAGGGAATTTGTTCAAGTTTTTGAGATGGTGAAATGCTGTCTCTGAGGGTAGTATTTGGGGTGGTGGTTGAGCGCTCTACTCTGCTTTGAGCTTTCTTTGCCTAATATATAAAATAACAAGAGTTGTGTAAGTAAATTAGCAAACTAAATGCAATATCAAACAAAAATAAGCACATTAATGAATATTGAATTATTCTGAATTTGCTTACTTCTTCCTCCCAGTTAGAACGAATGGTAAAAATACTGTAAAGTAAAGTTTGCACAATAAATGCAGAGATGATCCCTAACCACAGTCCCTATTATTTGACAGAAAAGAGTACAAGTCAGTAATTGCAAGAGAATAAAAACAAAACACAATCCAGATAGATAAGGTATGACATATTTATCACTATATTTAGAATACAATATTACCATGGCATGCATGTGTACAAAAAAGGCTAATACAACTGCACATGGTACACCTACAACATAAAATGAACCAAGATTCACATAGGCACCGATCTTCTGCCACCCGCATCCTGCAAGAACACCTGCATCATCCAAACCGTGATCGTGTAAACCGTTGGTACAATATTCTACAGATAATAAGATCAAAGAGAGACATACATACCTGAAAGTGTACTTTGGATGGCATCTAAGAAACTGGAGATAGCCAAAATTGGCATCATAGCTGACACATATCTGATGACTTGTTTGTCATCACTGTAAAGATGCCCCCACACTTTCCTGGCTAGAATCATACTTAAAACCATAAATAAGGCTGCAATGAAGGATATCGATAACGCCACACGAACTGCTAGACTTGCACCATTTGGATTTCCACCTCCCAGTTCATTCGACACCCGTATGCTATCAAACAAATTCATCAAAACTAATATCAAACTACTTGATTTTTATTAACTTTCATAAATAAATAAGCTCAAGTATGTAATAAAAAAAGAAAAATAATTCCAGCAAGTGACTATAGAATACCTGACAGCACAACTGCACCCAAAAGGGATCATCCAAGCTAGACCAAATGTATTAAGGCTGCAAACGTATAATTTTTAGTTTTACATCCACAATTAGACATTTTAATGTACATTGAAGAATGTTGTCAATATTTGAGCTTGAGATATATTACTAACCATATTGAAAGCACTGAAGTTTCTATTACTGGATTAGGAAGAAGACCAGACATGAGAACCATCAATTCAAAAGTCCACACTTTCAAACTGTCACAAAAATATCTAGCATCAAAAGAACTCTGAAAAATCTAGTTTTGTGTAAATTTATAGGCAAAGTTGCATCTACCATCCTATAAATTATGTGTTTGTATCAGATTGGTCATTTAAGTTATGTGACCCGTCCTTAAAAGACCAATGAATGCACTGCAAACATATAATTTAAAGGACGTCAGATGCAATTTTTCCCAAATTATACTATTGTTTGGCAGATCAAAGAAATTATTACCAGACCATGAGAGCTGAAGGTATAGCAAGTCTAAGGAAGACAAAGAGATCCTGCAGAGCTCTCTTTGAAAACCCTGTCCATGTTTGTTTACAAGTAGAAGAAAATTTTACATAGAGTGAAATCAACAACATATTGACCCAATAACATATAGAATTGGATATAGCTGCTCCTTTACTACCAAGCTTAAATTCAAAAACCAAAAGCCAACACAAAAGGGTGTGAAGCAATGCTGCAATCCCAGATGTTACCACCATTGGGAGGACAATGTTTTGTGTTTGCAAGAACTTGAGAATGCACTGGAGAGGACCATATGCGAACAAACTCGGGATCAGAAAAAATGCGTATGAACCAGCTTCCTTGGATATGGCTTTGTCCTGATGCATAACAACTAAAATTTGTTTTGTATTTGCCCATACGATGGCAAGGAATACACTCACAATTGAAACCACAATCATGGCTCTTTGCATGTGTATTCCAAGCATATGGTACTGTTCTGCTCCATTTGATTGACCACAAAATGTGTCCAATGCACTAGTAATTCCCATCTGATCAAAACATTTATGCATATAATATAACTGACTTTTATTAATGCAATGATTACAATATAATACTCCCTCTGAATTGGCATATAAACAAATTTGGACTGAATTGTGCATATTAAAGAAATATGAGTTACAATTTTCTTATAATTCATTTCAGCACATGATATGAGAGTATGTTTTAATTTTCTGAGGCTTACTAGTATGTTGCATTACATGCAAAGAAAACTAACTGGGAAAAAGTATATAACATAGGAGGTGGAAAAGAATGAAATAAATGTATATACCAGTAATGTGAAGCCAGTAACAGATGCAAAGGAAGTGGCCATGGAAGCACCAGAAAGAGGGAGAGTACCAAGATGTCCAACAAACATAATAGAGATTGTTTGTAGAATGTATTGTAAGATTCCAACAGAGGACAGAGGAACCGCTAACCATAGTTGTCTCTTCAATTCTGCTATCACTAACTCTTCTCTCTCACTTCTCATCTTTGATATTTTCTGTAATCACTCAAGTTCCTACCTTATACAGATTTTGTTAAATGTCAACGTCAACCCGATATTTAACGGTATAAGCCAAAAGAAAGCAGTGACCACAATGAATATTGCATTCGTCACAGTTAATATTCAGAACCACCGAACCTCCGCAATTTTTTTTGTCAAATGTATGTGTTGTACAAATGCATGATATCTTCTTGTCACTCATGCACCTTTTCTCATTTTTCAAGAATTTTGTTGTCTTTAGCATAATTAACTCTCTTTTGCCTGAAAAAGTGTGTGAGTTTCATAAATATATTGTCAAACCATTTTATAGGTTTTTTCTCCTTTGTTATGGGACCACCTCTTTTGTGTGTCAGTTTTTATCGGTTAGATATTTTAACATATATCAAGTTAGTTAGCATTAATTAATTAAATACAACGCCGATTCTTCCTATTTTTCATGTGTTCTTTATCGACCGTTTTACAAAGGTGGCTGTGTACCACACTCCAAAGAGTAGCCGATAAGAAATAATAGAAAAATACAATGAAATCCCTTCCTATCTAGTTATGCTTGCAAGGATTTTGGATCCTTTTCATTTTTTGTTTCTTGATATAGTTAAATAAATATTGATTAGAGTTACTAATAAGGGACACTAATTTGGGTGCAATCTCAATTTCCTTTTATAAGAACAAGACACGTGGAAGGTAAGATATCAATAGCTCACATTTATTTCTACACATAATCCTATCAATTATTTATTTCAAATATACAAAAACAATCTTTATCCCGCAACCCTTCTTGCTCTGTTCAGCAACGCAACCCTTCTTGCTCTATTCAGCAACACACCCTTCCTCTTAAACATTGCGCCCTTCACCGTCGGCTTTGTTACCTTCACCAGCTTCCGTCGACCTGCATCACAGCTTTCTGGCTTGCCGCCATTGTGTTTAGTGTCTAATGCTTCAAAATTTAATCTTAATCTCTTTAAATTCTTCTGTCGTGATTCTTTTGCATTGTGCATTATTAATTATTATTAATCTGAATCTCGTAATCTTTTAGTTTTTGGTTAGATTATTAATACATCATTAAGATTCATAACCAATTTGAGCTAGTATGGGTTAAACTTGAGATGAGATATAAACAGACAAATTGACACCCATATCTGAGTTAACTCAGATAGAAGAGCACTTAGCGATGGCAAAAAGAAGAGCCCTAGCCCCTATGACGGCGACGGCGACATCATAACAACTTGAAACAGCGACCGCAACACAAATAAAAGTATGAAGAGTGATGAAAACCTCGTGTTTGGCAACACTACCATGGAAGCGGTACGCCAG
>Ga0228711_1000453_pt1 | contig 49699 bp, 35 predicted proteins | sample MedpolnodulmetaG_2_FD_177996 | JGI IMG/M metagenome (GOLD analysis project Ga0228711, IMG submission 177996) | Root nodule microbial communities from Medicago polymorpha collected in Santa Monica, California, United States - brown nodules | ecosystem: Host-associated > Plants > Roots > Nodule...
AGAAGATGTAACATTGGTTAGAAAACATAGTTAGAGAATCCAATAATATTTGGATGAAATTGTATAGATCTCTTTCAGTTTAACCTCTTTTGAGCGAGAGATAAATCACTGCAGATACGCGCACAATATCCAGCTCCAAGTTCATGAATGGAAGCCCTTAGCTTTTGCATGTTATTCACTAGACTTCTGATTCTGAACTTACTTTATATATGTGTACTTCAAAATTCAATTCTAAGTATGCAGTGGGTAACATGAAAGTCAATCAAAAGAAACCTGAAAAATCAATCATAATAAAGCTGAGTATAAGGCTATTGGCTACATATGCTCTATCTCTCACTTTTTTTTTTCTCATCAAATACAACTTAAACGGAATTTAAAAGTAAACCAAAAAAGAAAGGGACGTCGAATGAAGTCCCTATTTTTTATGTGCAGATATATTTTTTCTACCTTCTATTTAAAAAATAAAAAACAAGAATAATTGAGAAAATATATACATTCACAGAATACGAATACGAATACTTAAAACACTCCTTAGTTTAATTTGTAACCATGATATTTTTATTTGTTTTACAGACGTAACCATGATATTATGGCCACCTTGTTTTATAATGAGTAATATTTGATTATTCGTCCAAAAATTTGTTAGGACATACAGGTAGATTTTTTTTTTTTTTTTGGAGAAATACAGGTAGATTTTTTTCTTTCCAATCAGGTGTGTTTCATACTAAAAGAGTAACCTTACCACTTACTAATGGTGCATGCATATCAGCATATGGCTCAAATCAACGTATTAATTCATTGTACTCACAATATGGATGACTTCAAAAAAACGTATTTTACAGTAATATAGAAAATAAAAAAAGAGATCAGACTACCAACGGATACTTTGTCAAAGATACATGGCCCCAACAACAAACAGAAATCACAAACCTCTAAAGAAACCATGTACAAGTCGTATCATGTATCTAACAACATGGGAAGGTTGAGAAAATCAGGAACAAAATCAAAAATCTGAACTGCTCTCTAAACCAGAATGTCTGCCATATGGTTTTCTCTCTTTATGAATGATTTGGATCATGTAAAGATAATAATACTATATAATTGGATTCACAGTATACAAATATGTAAGTATTGATTAAGAAAAATAAATAAAGGGCATGTTAATTTGTACCCTAAGGACATAAATTAAGAAACTAAAAAAAAATAAAAAAATCTTGTATTGAAAATATGGGTGGCAGACTGAGCGCAGCTAACAATTGAACAACAGATTTCAGAAACATGGGTGGCAGGCATTAGGCAGGGTGAGGCTAGTTTTTATTTCGATACGACCCTACGCTAGTTTTGGAACATGCATAATCCAAAGTTCAGTTTGAAGGACTGAGCATGTTCCCAAGTTATAAGCAAATGACAGAATGAAATAACCCTTGCTACTGCATATCATTCTACTGCAACCTGCAAATCCACCATCAACATTATATTATAATAGATATTTTTTGTTCGATTTTTGTAATATTTAGTAAAAGTTCGATAAGTTTCTGATTGATAATTTTTAAAGAAACCAAGACACAAAAAAGGCCATTACAGAAACAAGTAATCATGGTAACTAAACTAAAATAACGAAGACCAAAATGAAACAAAATTTATAGTGACCAGAAAAAAACCAAAAAACAAAATCAGAGATGAAAGTGAAAAACTGGATATATTAGGAAGACCAAAAATATATTAAGCCTGAAATAAAATATCACTTATTTCCTAAGTCAATAACCGATGCAACTTTTTCATGGTTTCATTTCATCACATTAGGGGCCAAGTGCCACCATGTGATTTTATCCTGCCACTCAAGGTAATCATTAAAAAAAAATAAAAAATATTAGCTATTTTAGTTACAAATTCTAATCAATTCCACTACGTTCAACTGTTTATCTTACAAAATTTACACACTCTACATGCTGTAATTCCATTGCTTCAAAACATGAGCATCAAAAAGCTGTTTCCATGCCTTCAAGGGGCGGATCTCTCTACTAAAGCCAGAAGAGTCCTTAGTTTCATTGTTATTCATAAATAAGCCTCTGGCAGCAAATGACATTAGTTCCATCTGATCCATATAACCACGCATCCTGTACGAGAAACCCACTCTCTTACTATGTGATTGCTGATGCTGTTCAGAAACACTGGTATTTGGGAGGACAACTGTTTCTGGTGTCTGCATGGAATCATCATCAGTAGAAGATAGGAAGTCATTCATTCCAAATAATTCCCAATCAACCTGCTGCAAGATTCCAGACACTCGTTCGGAGCTGTGTGGAGAGCGATCTTGTAACCGCATTTCTCGTTCCATTGCTAAAGTGTCGACTTGGGCCTTCAGTTCATGCAACCGATCACCAATTCTTGCTGCTACTGCATCATACAGTCTTTTTCTTGGCACGTCCGGGCCTTTCTCCATGTTTAATATATCGTCAAAATTTATAGGATCGCCTACGATTACAGTAACCTAAACAATCCAAACATGTAAAAACAGTAAGATTTAAACTGAAAATACAATCAAAACTAATCACATAAATACTATATAAGCCACACCCAGCAGAATCTGAATTCAATCAGGACTCAGGTGAACATTTTGTTCTCTGAGGAGGTGAAAAACAGACCCCTAACCAAGTGACAGAATAGTGGCATTCCACTAAAAGCTAGCAATATAGCACCATCCCGTATTTTGAACCTTGGAAAGCTCATATATTGACTAGGGGTTGATTATTTCACTGACTCCCTATGTGTTGATGAAATAATTTCGGAAATGGGTCAAAAGTACGTACCATCTTTCCAATTCTTGGAATGCTGGCACCTATTGGCATAATCTCCTGCATCCCTGTATGTACAAATGGGATAACAACAGGCATGCTATCTCCATCCAAGACAAACCTGATGGGGAAATTTACATCAGGAAATCTGTATTGCTCTATTGCAATATCAAATAGTAGAAACAGGGAGAAGCAAAGAGTGAAACATAAGATATATTTTAGAAATTAATTAATCTTAAGGTATTATGTATCATGTCATAAATTAGTATTAGTGGTAAATTAGCATCACATTATGCCTGCAGCACATGTACAGATATACATAATAACATCCTATCCAAATCCAATATGCTGACAACAACGCAATATAAAAAATATGATCCCATAATTGCTATGATATAGAATCCAAATTTAAAACATCATACATTGGCAATAAAACATAAATCCAATAACTAAATTTAAATTTTAAACAAGAAAACGAACAAACTGTGCATATCAATTGCAGATTTAAACTTTGAAAAGGTTTAAGCTCATTGGGTTATTGGATCCATTCAACTTGACCCCTGAGCTAATGTTATTTAAGAAAATAACAAACTTATCAGCAAGTTTTGATAGTATAAATACAGTCCACTTCCATACAGAATATATCAGCACTGTAACAACAGAAAATATATTTGCATTTAAATATATGGTAAAAATAAGGGATATAAGGGTTGCTTGGTGGTTGGTGCGGGAGTTAAGAAGTGAAGTGATAAGGAGATCGAGGGTTCAATTCCCACCCCCAGCATAAAAACTAACAATACTAGCATTAGTTGTTTCATATATATGTGGGTGGGTGGGGTGCGAGTGTGGGGGTAAAAATAATTAGACAGTGTATAAAAAAATTAATTAATGAATAATTTCAGAAATCTGCCGTTTAAATTTTGATTTGATTTAAATACAAACAAAAGAACCTACTTAGTGGGAAAAGGCTTGGTTGTTATTGTTTAAATACAAATAAAAGGTGTACCAACAAACAATTATGCCAAAACTTTGAAATTTTGCCATTATGAATTTACCAATGGAACAATTTCAATCCTTTGTAGAGAACGAACTATGTCTGTAGTCAGCAATTTAATTATAATACTCTAAAGAATAAGGAAATAACCTTGTTAGGAAACACCAAAATTTTAAATAACTAACTACCATGACATTAAATGAGCAAATACTGCAGAAGATTGTTAGTCATTACCTGGCAACACCTCTCTTGCAAGATCCCATGGTTTTTCCACCATCCCGGGAGCGACTACCCTCTGGGAATATGTGGACCCAACCACCGTTGTTCAATTTAGAAAGAGCCAAATCCATTCCCTGCAGAAGAGATGGATTAGTTGAAATTTAAAGTAACATATATCATATATGTAGACAAATTCCACTTTGGAGGGATTGAAACCATGTCTCTTTTTATATCCATTCACTAAAACTTTACTTCCCTTGCTCACACTTCAAAATTACATTCTCACTTATTTGATAATTTTCTATTTTTCTGAGTTAAATTTTCATTGGAATGATTGCTAACATATTTAACTATGTTGAGGAGCCGTGTTCATTAGAGGGGAAAAAAACAGAATAGAAAAAGAAACAGGTGACTTCCGTCCAGTTTGGAGAGGTCAGGGGAAAGCAAGAGACAAAGAAAATTATTCAACTGATACAAAATAAGACAGAGGCCTTCATTTGATGCCGCTACAAAAGTACGCACCCCATGGATAGTTGAGGCATGAAGGACTTAAAAAAATCATTTCCAGGACAGAACAGGAAGATAAATTGAATAATTTAAGTCATAGCATAGTAATAAAAGCGAAGAATTGTGAGGTTTTCACCAAAAGCCACGTCATTGACAAAAGTTAACTTTTAAAATAGATTCTAAAGCCTCATTTTGGATAATAAGTTTGTTTTAGAACCATTCACCAAATATAAACAAATATTATCCTCAGTTATCAGTTCTGTGCATTAGATCCATACCTCCTGATAAATTCCATCACCCCGAGCGACCGGCAAGACTTTAACAGATTGAAAGAATGCAGAAGTTACAGGGTTTTTAAAACATCTATCAGTTGCACAAAGTGTCCATCTGAGGTTTCTAGCATCCAAAAGAACTTGTGGAGGAAGAAGCGAAGCAATGACAAGTGGATCATCCATGGAAGCAACATGGTTGCTGACCTGAAAATTTAAAATTAAAAGCAAGCAATCCCCATCAAAAAATTAAACCCATAAAGATTCCTTTTGCACAGTGCAGGGCATTAGTATTTAGTAGATCACATACCGTAAGAAGAGGCTTGCCTTTGGGTCTTTCCAGCAATGCAGTGTGTAGTTTTTCCAATCCATACACCTGTTACTCCCGTACATATAGCATTCAGATCAAATAAGACAATTGTTTGAAACTGTTAATTATATTTTACATTTCTTTATAAATAAATTCTTAAACTTTTATACCAACGTTCATAAGAAATTCACAAATATAAGATAAATGCCTGCATTTTATTTTTATTTTTGGTTTGTAGACAAAGTGGCAAGCGCCACAAACACACAAATGCAAGGTCCCGAGTTTGAACACATAAGGTGTTAAGCCTAGTAATATTAGCATTGACAATTGAACTAGGCCTCGAGGACGCTGCATTTTATTTTATTATCTCTACAAAAACTTGTGCTAACAACAATTATTTTGACCAAATATGAGAGAAGCATATAGTTGGATAATCATATTCATACCTGAACACGGTTTAATCCGTTCATAAAAACGTGACATACATTTCCAAGTATAGGAACAGCAACAGCTTGCATCATACGAAGAATGGTTGATTCTTCTTCGGAACTAAAATCCCTCATCACTGTATATACACAAACACAAAAATTAATCGAATGAATAGACTAATCAATTGCCTAACATCCACACAATATTTGAATTTCAAGAAAATATATAATTAAATTGAATTGAATACCTCGTTTGCGATAGAAAGAGGTGGAAGAAGGCAACGAGTCTCTACGAAAATCGCGAATTCGGCTAAGCCAACGCTGAAGAGTGGAGGAGAAGTAACCGTCGGCATCAGGGGAAATGGTACGGTTATGGCGGCGGCGCCAATGTCGGTCGACGGCGACTCTAAATCGATCCCTAAGCTGCAATTGAAGGGATCGAGCTTTGTTCTTCCAGACATCACCGCGATCAAGACGGTGCATCGATGGAGAAGAGAGAAATCGCGAATTGTTGGTTGCAAAGTTGAAGAAGTAGCAAGGCGCGAGTGTAGGGTACGTAGCAAAATCCACGACGTTTTATTAAATTTGAGTTTTTAGGGTACGCCTTAGTTTAAGGCATTGCCACCGTTTTTCTAGGACCAAAATTACTCCCACGCTTTTTTAGATTACTTAATTCCATTTGATTAAGATTGGATTAGTTAGATTTAGTTATTTAAATAGGTTTTTTTAAGTCCTTTAGAAAAAGTTATATTTTGTTAGAAATTATTAGGTTGGATAACATGGTCCTCGAATCTCAACTCCTCAAATAGTTTTAATGATTACTATCATTTCGTTTATCTAAAATAAGAGTTCTTTTTTTAAAATAAAAAAAAATCATTTAGAATAAGTTATTTGTTCTCATAATTTTTTTTGGAGAATAACATCTATTTTAACTTAAAAGTTTTATTTTTGTAAATGATTTAAGGAATATTTCGAAGTTGAGCTTTGAATGGAAATACTTTCAAATAGTGAATTTTTTAAGATTGCGTCTATATTTCAATTTTAATACATATAATATCATAAAAATCAACAACATGCTAAATTATCATACGATACTTCAAAAAACTTAGATCGAGACATAATAAAAAATAGTACTAATATTTTTTTTGCTATGCTAACAAATGTCTTATATCTAAAAAGTATAAGTTAAACATATGTACATGTAATAATTACACAACTTTTTTTATAAAAAATTTCATTTTTAGTTGTTTAAATAATGTTTAAAATACTTGTTAATATTTCCTATTTTTAGCAAACATGCACCTAAAGAAGGCCCCGAAGAGCATTTCTCCAATCTCACACAACTAAAGACATAGTGCCTAGCTTGCCAAGCTTTTAAGCGCATACGCGAATTCCTAATTAAAAATATGATTATTACATCATAAAGTTAAAAGATAAGTCTTAAGCTAATTCTTAGTAAGAATTAGTATGATATGGATCATTAGGAGTATTTTCTATTTAATACATGTGTCCATATTTTTACACATATATATGAGTACTTAAATTTTAATATATCAACAAAAATTATTATCTTCATCATTTTACCTCAAAAAATATCATCTTGATCTTTTTAATCATAGACAAATACCAAAACCTATTTTTTTTTTTATATTTTATACATGTGACTATATTTTTACTTATATATCATTACGGATATCTGTTTTTTTATTTATACATGTGTCTATTTTTTACTCAAATATCAATACAGATACATAATTTTTTTTAATTTATACACGTATCTATATTTTTCTCACATTTCAATACAAGTGCCTAATTATTTTTAATTTATATATGTGTCTATGTTTATTTCATATACCAATACGGGTATCTAATTTATACATATTTCTATATTTTTACACATATCAATACACATACCTACTTTTTTAAATTTATACATATGTGTATATATTTTTAATCATACCATAAAACGATTACCTAATTTTTTCCTTTAGATGTCTATACTTCTACTTGTGTATCAATACATCTACCTAATTTTTTTAATTTATAAATATATCTATATTTTTACTCGTATATCAAGTTATCAACTAAACTATAAATCTTACCCAAAACTTGGAGGAAACATATTGGGATTCAAGCATATCATTTGGCAAGTGAAAACAAATTCAAATGTAACCTAATCATCTGACCCAACAAACAATTTAGCAAGTTACTGTGAGTTTTTCACTTGAATATAGTTCAATTAAAACACACACATATGCACACTTAATCCGAATGGGATTGGAAACCATAGAATTAAACATGTACTTGGCAAATAAACTATATTATTTTGTGTGAATCAAATTATTATGATAAGAAAAAGGAATTTATGGTTGGGGAGAGAGTGAGAGAGAATAACTTGAGAGAAAATGGTTAAAGGTTGATGAAGCAACGATAGTGGGAATCACATAAACAACAACAAAGAAAAGGGATTAGAAACCATCGGCAGTATTGTATTGCTCATGCACTGAACCATCTTTACTGTAAATGTCCATGTTATCTCTCAGAGTCAAAGATTGATTGTCACTAAGATATATTCTTTCTGGTTTCCACGCTCTGGCTCTACCTAGAATGACATTTATGTTTTGGAGTTGGAATACATTTCACAATATCATTAAGTGTGAAAATTTAAAAATCATGTCTCATATATTACTAGTTGTCATCTTAAATTATTAATGAGTTTTTTTAAAAAATTTAATTTTTTTTTTTAAGAGTCATGGACATGAATTGGATGCCGTCAAACACAGAAGAAAGGATGTTTTTCTTTGTGTGTATGTTTTTTTTTTAAAATTAAGAGAAATTTACAAAACTATCAGCATTGTCTTCAGAGATGTACTTTGCTTCGACAACTTGTTTATAAGTTGTATGGTGCTTTAGAGTATGGTAGTTCATCATATAAGGTGAAAAACTATGTTCAACTCGCGGAGGCCAGGGATGATATGTTGCTTCATCTTTACCGAGGGGAGAGAGAGAAGTGAATGCCTATAATTAATAAATTTTAAAATTGTCAGATGTCCTAAAGTGTCAAGGTGTCAAAATAAAATAAAATCATATAAGTATCTCAAATTTCAATTTTAAACTGTCAAAAAAATTTAAGCAAATTTTAATTCATGTTTTGTAATCAACTCATTCATACTCTTCATGTTTTCGAATAAATTTTTATAGATGTTTAGGATGTTAAAAAAATCTCTCACAAAAATTTAGATTTTTTTTTAAATTTTAATCCATGTTTTTGTAATCAACTCATTCGTATTCTTCATATTTTCGTTAAATTTTTATAGATGTTTAGGATGTTAAAAAAATCTCTCACAAAAATTTAGATTTTTTTAAAAATTTTAATCCATGTTTTGTAATCAACTCATTCGTATTCTTCATATTTTCGAATAAATTTTTATAGATGTTTAGGATGTTAAAAAAATCTCTCACAAAAATTTAGATTGTTTTAAAAAAGAATTACATATGATTTGCAAGTGTTCAAGACATAAAATTCATCCCTTTTTAATAAAAAAATTAAACTTTACAAAAGTGATTTTTATAATTTACTAAACGTGAAATTAAAATGTACGAAGAACTAAAAACGAAGTTTGAAATATTTTTAAGGGCCAAATACTTATTTAACTCATTTGATTTTGAGAAAAATTGATTTATTTATATGGTTTCTATTTTTATGTTTGGTTACTTGGTAAGAAAAATTATTTTTGAATTAATTAATTCTATAAAATTATTATGGTTAAAATTAAGTGATTGTATTTGAATACATTTACGCAAAAGTGAATTAAACAGTCAAAATAAAATTGAATTGAAAGATAAGTGATTTATGTTTAGATACATTTATGCAAAAGTGGATTAAACAATGAACTTGCGCGTCAAAATCATTTCTAGAACGAGAAGCCACAATTTTCAGCTACTACTAAAATTGATTCTAGAGCCAAATTTAATTACTCTCTCCATCCTTTTTTAAGTGTCGTTTTAGAATATTAATACAAAAACAGCGAAGTGTATTTTTGCACTTTTTCTTCCTATTATACCCTCATTTTAATCCACCAATATATTCCTATTTTTTTGCACACTTTTTCTTTCCAATAAATTTAATGTTATCTTTCTAAATATTATTCTTCTATCTTGTCAAACGAGTATTCAACCATTTCCCTCTTCATCTCCCATCAGTCGTTCTAATGAGTCTTCCACTCTTTATTCCTTTTGAACATTCATTTAGTCTTTTATTTTATTTTTCTCCCGGGTCTGTTCTTTAATTTTACACTTGAAATTTTTAACAATTATTACTCATGTTATTTATAGAATTTTAACTATTCATGAAACCATTATTATTGGTAACAAAATTTTGTTTAAATTTTAAGATAACAAGAAACAAACTTTGTTTAAAAAAAACAAACAAACTTTGTTTAAAAAAACAAACTTTAGTTTTTCAAATATATAACATTTTAATTAATTAGTTTTATTGAAAAAGATAAGAGTAATTGACAAAAAATATAATTGACAAATCATACCGTTAAAATATCAAAATGACAGTTAAATAGGAACGAAAAATCCGCACTAAAACGACACTTAAAAAAGAACAGAGGGAGTATATTATAAAGAAATTAAACATGTCAAAATCCCAAGTCTTGTAATTTTTATTTTTTTTGGTACAACCAAGTCTTGTAATTTTATTAGACTGATATTGGAAGAAAAAAAATTAGAGAGTAAATTACGCTTTGTTTCATTGAAAGAAGTTTGAATTACACTAGTCATAGTCATATTAAAGTATAGACTTTCATCTCTGAAAAGTAATTACATATTTTAAAATAAAAAATTGACAAGGTCAGACTTGGGATGGTTGTTCATTAAGCCCCTCAAATTGAGTAGGTTTTATGGAAAAAGTCGATCAAGAGTTACGACCCGACCAAAGTTTACACACAAAAAAAGCCGATTGGGAGTTACAACCGAATCGGTCGAGCAATTTAAAGGCCAGACTTGGACCTTGCAAGTATACCTCAGCTCAATCTATTCCCATCCCTAGTTCGGACCAGTCCTTGCATTGGTACAGTGACATCGAATTGCATAAAGTTCTTTTTTTAACAAATTGAATTGCATAAAATTGAAGGGTCAATTTGAATACACTACACATGCATACAAAGTAATAATGGAACACAGCAATCAATTGACCTCTCAAATTGGAGGAAATCCACTGTGCGATCTTTCTGGTAATCGAGCTTTCCATTACGCCTTTGGACAATCTTCATTTATATAAGCTGGGTGTCAAGCATAGCATCAGCATATGAATATTTGATAATTTTGACTTTGAGAACCCACGTTCAAGATGTTTACATCAACAGCAACCTCCCCGAAATCATCTACAAGGAAGAAAACATTGATGACACACAATAAAGTCATCCTTTCTGAAATAAATTTGAAGCTAAAAACATGAGTTTCAGTCATTCAAAAACCAAACCAAACCTTCATATATAGTCCTCGCCATTTTTACATAATCTGGTATTAGATCTCTGTATATGATTCCATCAGGTCTAGCATCCAGCACTACCAGAGCCCCTGCATGCAATTTATATTTTTAAGTTCGTAACTCAGCTTACAGTTTGAGTGCAATTAAACAGAAAAATAAACTAATGGGAACACAAAACTCAATGACTGTCAATATGTAGCAATCTACACTACAGATAACATGACATAAAGAATACCCCTTCATCTAATAAGCAAGAAAATAGAGTTAGACTACAAGCTGTAATTGCAGGAAAATAAAAATGAGTCGCAGAAGAGACTTCTCCGTCCAATGGCAATAGCCAGACCCCTGATATCCCAAAGTGAAAAATACCCCCTTCATCTCTCCCCATCTAAGGCCCGCTAGGGCCGGTCCGTTTAGGGCCGGCTAGCCCGTTTTGACAACTCTGTAGCTAAGCTTAATTTATACTTCCTCCGTCCCAAATTATATGACGTTTTGGGCATTTCACACGTATTAAGAAATGTAATTAATTTTGTATGGGAAAAAGATATTATGAGTTGTTTTTCAAAATTGTCGTTAAAATGTTGTGGGAAAGATAAATTAAGAATTGAAAGAAGATAGAACAATAAATAGTTAAGGTTATAATAGGAAAAGTAATATTAATGTCTCATTGGTATTGTAAAGCGGCTTATAATTTGTGACGAATTTTTTTCTAAAGCGACTTATAGTTTGAGACGGAGGGAGTACAAGCCTAGCAAAAATCAAAGAGGTAAAAGAGAGAGAAAAAAGCGAAAAGTGAGTCTAGAGAGTCAACATGATGGGAGCCAATGAATAAGAGAATGAACTGGATATTCTCTTCAATGATGTCCCCAACAACAATGCTCTTCTCCTTCATGATGGCATTAATCATCGTAGCTCGGTCAAATCATCCATGCAAAAGTTAAGGGGTCTTAAATCTAGTTTGTTCAATGTGGTTAGCCTTAAGAGGACACTTTGCAGGTAATCACAATTACAAAAGTAGGATATTAAAGATGATGCAATATGGTAATAGAGCTCTACAAAGAATCACATTCTTCTTTTACAGTAAAAACTGAAAAATTAGGCTCCATAAGCCAACTACAAATGAGTTTAATAGAAAATTATATTATATATATTCCAAGTTATCAAATGTCACAATATCTAATCCAAAATTGAAAGGAAAAATCAACATCAGAAAACATTGCTTACCACCATACTTGAGGCTCTCATATATCTGAGGTATCACTTTAAAATTTTCAAAAGGAAATCATAATACTAAAAAAATTCTTGCACATATTATTAACTCTTTGCATGATGAATAGGTTGATCCAATTATTATTCATAAAATTTAGTGTGAAAGTCAAGAGTATGTTTATGTATCATATGAAAAGCGTTCAAAGTTTATGCAATTATGGGTACCTGGTGCCACCCAAGATTTGGTGGAATTGTCGGGCAAAGGAGCCAGCCAGAGAATATTTCGCAAGTTCATTGAATCATCATATGTCATATTGGACCCTAAAAGGATTCATAAAACCAAACACCACTTTAAAAGTTGATACTCAAAAGAAAAGAGAATCAAACATTTATGTTTTTGACATTTACAAGAACATGTAAACATTTAAAACAGAAAGTTATGTTCTCTCTCATATCAGGGACTCTTAATATGTCAGTTGAGGGATTTAAAGTTTGTTGGTTAATAATTAATTAGTTAGGATTGGTTTTGACTGAGATAGTTAGAAGAGGTAACACAGGTACTCGTTTTTTAAGAGAATCAGGGCTTATGGCACGGGGTTTGTGATCGGAACTTGGATATTATGAGGTATGGGGTGCTAGCTAGCTAGGTGCAATATTTAAGTGACTTGATTATTCCCTTTTGACACCTAGCTTTTTGGAGGGTTTCACTGGTTCTAGCATGCTTATGATATTGGTTAGTATTAGTTATGTCTGACATAGTTAGAGGTAGATTATTTTTTACATAAATAACAGGAAGGGAAGATAGGGCGCGATGAAAATCAAATCCTTGAGGCAGGGGGGTTGCTGGCCCTCAAAGATTTGTGAGTTGCATTCATCAACGAGGAATCCACTGCTCCTCTTTCTAGTTATAAAAAACCAGGCCTCCATCACTCCCCGTCTCATGTCCACTCACAAAGAAGTGAGATACGATTCTCTAATTTTATTTTTAAGGCAAAGACACCGAAACACTGCGACTCTCTCTTTATCTCTCTTAATTAAATGACTCATTCTCATCTTCTCTCACCACCTTTCTCTCTAATGAAACTTACTATAGTCACGGTAAATTCCCCCCACTTAAGGCAGAGGATCCATTTCTCACATCAAGTGCCTACAAAAGTTATAAAGCAATCTCACAAGATCAAGATCCAGAGAAATAACAGTACAGAATTTCCAAAGCATGACCTACAACTTGAAAGCTTAACAGAGATGATAGAGAATCGAACTATACATAACAGAACATCTAAAGATGTGGTGATATATAGCAATGTACCTCTCTGACAAAAACCCATATTGTACGGGAACACTTTTTTATCATATGCCGGGTATTCCCTTGCATGGAATCTGCCAAATGTAGAACAGTTGCATTCTTAACTCAACAAAAGATAGATATTTCAATAAAGCGAGTTATATGAAATTAATTGATTATCATCAAGTATCAACAACATACAAGATACCAAGTCTTCCAGAGTCTATGGATAGAAAGAGATGGCCATGGAATAAATCATATCGGTTCAAGGAAACATCAAACCCAATAGAAGGACCTCGATCAACAATGAGTTCAAACAAAAATTGCATATACATGTTCAATTCCTGCAATTACAAAAAGAACAATTCAGCATCACCCTTGGGATTCAATATCGACTGTTGAGAACAAACCTCAGAAATGAAACGTCTTCCATAGGGAGTTCTGGTGAGCTGGCATCGGTCTTCGTTTGATCCTTCCACATCAGGTACCTGCCACATTGTAATTTCTAACTGTCATAATGAGCAGAATAAAACCTCAAAAGTTGAAATTGTAACTAACTGGGATGATGGTGGGGTCAAGAGCGCGGTGAATGGCGGCAGGGTCACCACCAGAATCAACAGCGAGGCGAGCAAGTTCCAAAACGGGCTCAGGCGGCCACCAAATCATATCGTTATCATTTCTCCGGTGAAGAGGAGGAGAATCGGTAACCGTTGGAGAAAAGGGGACAAGGAATTTGAGGCATGATTTGAGTTGACGTGCTACGACGGGATTGACGAGTTTGGAGTGAGGTGTGGGACCCAGAAGAGATAATAAGTCAGAGGGAGTGGCTTTTGTTGGAATTGAGAATGAGATGATGGAAGAAGATGGAAGAGGAAAGAATGAAGATGATGATGATGTAACGGAAAATGAGAGGAATAGTGCCAATCCGAAGACTGAAGGGTATCTCATTGGGATCAACCCACCCTGTAAAAGGGCAGCACGATGGATTATTTACAGGTGGGGGTTGCGTTGCAATCCTCTATTCAATGATTCTTCTTCTTTTCTTTTTTACAAATTTTAATTATGTAATAAAAAACAATTATATTTTGTTAAAAAAAAGTTTTCGTTTATATCAAGAAAAATATCCATTAGAAATAAGAAACCCATGTATTGTCATTTGTTCAAAATAACAATCAAATGCATAATTCTCATTGAATGTTGGTATCAAATTAGTTTACACCATCGACGGCAAACATCCCCTTTTCTCTTTTTCTTTCAAAAAGGAAAAAAAAAAAAAAACTCTTTCTTTTTTAATAATCTTATACTCCCTCCGTCCCATAATACATGACACAGTTGACTCTATTACGCATACTAATGCATAATTTTGAGCTTAAATATCGTGAATAATATATTACGAAAAATTATGAAAATTTGATATTTTGAAAATAATCATCGAGACAAATCTAACGACATCTTATATGATATTAATTATCTTTATATATATTAGTAGAAAAATTGATTAGTCGGTGCATACCAATTAAATTCACAAAATAATTAACAAAGCAATTCTTTATTTGACTTTTAAAAATGTTTTCATAGGACATTTGAATGACGGGTTGTCCAATGAACTACATTGATAGTAGTGTGTGTGTATATATATATATATATATATATATTTAGTATTTGCAAATTACACAAAATACGAATAATGAATTGATTATTTCTCACATAAGTAAAAGCTAATATGATAACTTGATATGTCCCCTCAACAAAAAAAAAAGACTTGATATGTGACAATCCGATAAAAACAAAGAGAATAAGAGTATATGAAGGGACGTGCTAACCCGTCCATAGAGACTAGAGCATTAGTTAAACAATTAAAAATAGAAAGAAAAAACACTTAGCATTAAAAAAAACTTTTTCAAATTTCAAAAAGTAAAATACACAATTTCTAAGATAAACATTTCCTTCTATATAGGTAAATATTTTCCATATATATGAAATGAACTTCGAGGCATGAATAACCATCTTCACTTGTTTTTGTTGAAAATTCACCTATCAAGTTGTGCTCTCAATTGTGAGAACAACTTAAAAGAAGCTAATATTACGACATGATCTGTGACGATTCGATAAAAACCAAAGAGAAGAAGAATATATGAAATTGAACGAATAACCATCTTCACTTGTTTTTGTTGAACATTCACCTATCAAGTCGTGCTCTCAATTGTAAGCACAAAAAAAAACAGCATAAAATTCTACTTTCCTAAGATAATGTCGTTGTTTGTTCAAAAAAAACAATGTCTATCATTGCTGGAGTCCCTAAAAATGTGCTTTGTTTAAGCTCTCTTTCCCTTTAATAAGTGATATTCCAGACACATGATTTGTTTGGAGTTTAGGTAATAGATATATAGAATAGAATAATCAACCACATCGTGTCTTAATTGACTGTTTAGTGAACTAGCAAGATAAGAGAAGTCAGTTTACAGCATCTCATCTCCCCTTAATTGGATTAAAAGTTTTGCAGTTCAATGAACTGATTGCCTCGCATTAATTGGATAATTGAGCATCTGAAAACTTTTGAATGAAAAAGGAGAAAAAAAATAAGTCCGTTTGCATATGCTTAGATTATAGTCAAGAAAGTTACCAGGAGGAAGCTAGTAAAATTTTCAATACAGATAAAGAAAAGCTGAAAATGAGAAAGAAACACACAGAACTCTCCTGCTAAGAAAAAGAATATAATGGACAACACAACAAGAATATGATCATAAACAAACCAGACACTATATGACCGCATAGAGGAATGAGCACATTGTTTTTTTGTTCAATCATCCATCCATGCCTTCAATGCACTACAGCTTTCATAATAACTACAGTTTTCACTTTTCAGTGAATAGCTGCGGAAAATTCCTATGAGCCCTTGAAATTTTTTAAAAATGTTTAAAAAGTTAAAGATAAACAGAAACCTCCAACACTGGTATTAGGGCCCAGAACGTCTGTAACCTGCAATGCAGCAACACAAAACTTCAGATTAGAACCTACTGCACTCAACATTCTTTAGAAAAAACAAAAAAAATGTAAGAAAACAATTGCATGTCAGAGGAAATTAAAAGCTATAGCAAGTCTGTTAACCAAGTAGACAAGGATATCGAGCTGTGACTAGGGTGTTCCAAGAAAAGGTCTAGATACAGTAGAATAGATACACATCACATTGCAATAATACTGTTGACTAGATGTGCTAAAATGGGTTATATCTTAAAGTTGCCAGATTATATAAAGCGGGAAGGTTTTAAGAAGTTCAACACAAGGGTTGGCTTTAAACAAACCAGTTCCTGTATGAACCAAATGTTGCTTATTATGTCTCCCCCTACCCTATTTTACACTTTATCAACAATTCAAACAAATATTCAATAGAGGAATGATATTTTGACAACCAATTTTAAACAACTTTGGGTGACAACCTTTTTTCTCCCTTCTTATTGGACAATAGCAATAGAGAGAGAGAGAGAGAAAAAGTAAGAAAGTGAATAAAAGTACAATGAGTATGATAGAGAGAATTGTCACCAAAGTTTTGTTAAAAATGGTTGTTCAAATATCATTTCTCTATTCAATAATAGAAACCAAAAGTACATTTAAAAGTACTTCAAAAACATGTTTTAGGCAAAAGTTATCCAAAAATAATAATAAGACAATAACTATAATATTTTGAAATCGGTTCAAATTTATATAGGTTTAAATTATTCAGAACTTATTCCCAGGGGAGCATAGGAGCTTTTATGAGGGACACATCAAATTTCATGCACCAAGCCCCTTTACACTCCATCCATCAAAACAGAGGCAGGCAGCATCATTCATCGAAAACATGTGAAATAAAATACATTCCACATTTTGCAGTAACATATTTAGAGAGGAAGATAATTGACTTACATTAGCATGATGTGTATCCAAGAGAGAAACTAAAATCTATTTTCAACTTTAGCACCAGCAGTACCGTTTTCCCGATCATCCCGAGAAGGAACGTCTCCCATAATCTTCTCCTGGCCGCGCCAAAGAATCTGAGAACAGTGTTCCAACATTGATTTGGTCAGCAAAGCATGAGAGCATAGACTGAAGAAGATAATCTACTAAGCGCCTATTTGTTTTAATTTTTTAAAAACGTGATTTTAATAGTGTGTCAAAGTAATTTACCCTACAAATTTTGAAAATTGAATCTTTTAAAATAACTGATTTTTTAATAAAAAAAATCAAACAAGAGTAATGCTAGCAACATTTATTTTAACATTGTTTCCAACACTCGCTCTCTTATTGGGTGAAATACATCTGAGTCCCACCGCTTTGAAAATGGGTTCCACATAAAGTGGTGGAACCTATATGTTTTTCAACCAATAAGAGAGTGAGTGTTAAAAAAAGTATGTTAAAATGAGTGTTGCTAGCATCATTCATGAAACAAACAGACTCTTAACCCGATGTAAATAAGCACTTACTTTGTCAATGACCCCAAATTCCTGAGCCGATAATGCGTCCATGTAATATGTTCTCTTCATCACATTGGAAACTTTCTCCTCGGACTAGTAGTTTTAAAAGAAGCAAATAACAAAATATTAGATTTTCCCTCGTGTTCATTGAATAAATATGATATCCAATACCTAATGCAAGAAACTCACATTTCCTGTATGTTTGGCCAATAGTTTAACTAGAGTGTCCCTGTTTACTATCACCTGAAAATTTTGGAGTACATGAAAAGATTTAGAGACATAGTTGGACATTTAGGTTTAAATAAAAGAACATCAAGAGTGAAGATAAATAGATAGATGTACAGTACATGTTTATGATAGATGTTCAGGTTCACATTTAGGCTCAGTTTGGTTAAACTAAGTCATAAGCTAGCTGATGGGTTAAAAGCTAGCTTGTAACTGATCATTGATAGCTTATAGCTGAAGAGCTAGTCAATTGACGTTAAAGTGCTGGGTAAATTTAGCTCTTATAAATATAAAGTACATAATTTAATTTTAAATGTATAAAAAAAAACATTTCATTAAACAAACAAGAAAAAATATTATTTGAATTTTGTTCACATCCCCTCCTTTTCTTCGTCACTTCTTTCTTGTAATGGTTTAAGCCTTCAAGGACAAATTGTGCAGTACACATCGAAGTCACTCATTTCTAAACCTGTAGCAGTTTTATATTTGTGTAATTTTTTTTTGGGCAATTAGTTGTCTGTGTAACTTTTATGTAAAATTCACTCGCAAAACATATTAACTTTAGAGTGAGGCTATATATATTGCCGATGATGCTTCTAACTTTCTATTGTCTAGATCCAACTACATGCAATGTTTATTGACTTAGGAAATAAACAATGATGATACCGATTGTGCATAGATGGGGATTCAAATTTCAATCCAATAATTTAGCTGAAATACGAAGTTGGACATTGCCAAACATTGCATAATGGCTTTTTTTCTAATCGTGATATTTAAAAACAAATAAGTGGTAACAGAATACTAGAAGAATGCAATGGATGGAGCAAACGTGCACTTTTTAATTGAGTTAGTGGGTAGTTATTATTTCTTGGCAAAAGGTTAAAGAAATAATACAACTAAGATAAAAACGTGAGAAAATGTGAGAAGCTATAAGCTATAAACTCGAACGCTACTTGAAATAGCATCTCAAAAAAAGCTATAAGCGGGTAAGAGAAGCTTGTTTACCAAACATGTCTCATTTGATCAAACAAGCTTATAAGCTATTCAAATACTATAAGCTAGATTATTGACATTACCAAACATAGCCTTAGAATCAAATTAGAGAAGAAAAAAACTACACATGGAAGTGAGAAAGAACTATCCATTCCAAATATATGGGGGATATTTGTAAACATTTGAGTGAATACAAATCACAAGTCTTGAACTAGAAAGATGCTCACATTCAAATTTACCAGCTGATTATGGACACTAGGTTCGGATAATAAGAAATAAATTGAAAATGTGCTCAAATATAGTAAGGAAATACATTAAGATATTATATTTTAAAATAGTGTGGCAGACGGAAGTTCTACATGAACATGCCAATTGCCAGACATCGACAACATGAGAAGGAAAAAATCAAACAAAAGCATAACAAACTTCATCATTCCCAATATAAAAACACGGTGTAGCAAAATAAATTTGACTAACCTCCTTGGCATGAATAAGAACATCACTAGCAGGTCTCAACCCAGACGATGGAACACGAGGCTGCTGAATCATGGCTGAAACAGTAACCAATAGAAAAGTATCAAATCTGTGAGGAATTAAAGGACTATAAACAAAAACATTGAAACAATTGGGTCTGCGCTGTACCTTTTGCATGTGGCGTCATAAAGCGTCTACCTTTAGTCCCTGCCGAAAGTAATAGACAGGCTTGACCTACAGCAGCTCCAAAAGCAACTGTGTTTATCTGCTCAGGACGCAAAAGCCAAATACGTGGGACAGGATATTTTCAAATGCTATTTAAAGAGATGAACAAATCACTTAAAAAGGATGCATGATTACACATAATTCTGAGTACACAGATAATTAACCTATTATCCATCACAATTCTTTAAAAGTACATTACTCAGATTAAATCAAAAACAAATTTCAGGTCATATGCCAAGTAAAATTTAACTGTGGCACTAAAAAGAACGTGGGCAGTTATTATAAACATAAGTTACTACTGTGCCACCATGCTGCCAGCAGTATGAATCAATTACACCACAGCCCAATAGTTGATGTGGTAATGTTAAAACCATCATAATTACATTATGCTTCACAATTTCCATAAATCAAAGCAACCCAAAATAACTTGTCATCATATTACCGACAAGTACAATCATCAGCAAAAGTCAACAAGAAATACAAGTAAAAAATTATTTGAAGTGCATTGTCAGTGAGAAGAAACAAACTTCAGTTTTCATCAGCATCATTGCATCGTAAATGGCAAATCCTTCTGACTCCATCGCCACCTAAAGTTAAAAACAATAAACGCATGAGTTGAACCATACAAAGCACGTGTCCAAGTGCAGACAGAACATCAAACATTTCAAAATAACAAGCAAGGTGCCAGCCAATTACCGTTTCTCCATCCGCCCGCGTAGTCCCGGTGGAATTGATGTAAATATAGATTGGTTCTTTAGGAGCCATCCACTGCAGAAACATAAGCTCTGCAATAACAAGCTCCGTGACAGCCGGCACCAACTGATAGGTAGAAACTAGAATCAGTCATAACAGTTTGTACAAATTGCAATTCCCATTAAAAAAAAAAGGATTAATCAATTCAGAGCATTAAGAGGGATAATACATATGAGTTTGAAACTCAAGTCTCTCATAGTAATAATACAACTACAAGCAATACAGTCACAAACATGATAATCTCTAAAGCACCACAGTTGGAAGGCATGTCCGGTGTCTGACACCGAAACATTTAATTACATTCAATTGTGTCATTTTCTCAAACTATTACCACTGTCAACATGTCAGTGCCTAAGCTTCATAGATCATAATTTGTACCAATATACAAGAAAACATAAATAAATGCACTTACAGGCATGCCAATGTAAACAATTCGACCGTTGAGCAGAAGCGATGGCAGGTCAGGAGGTGGTCTTCTGGGTCGTTGTTGTTGGCTGTATGAAGAACTCCTTTCAAGCTATTTCAACCACAGAAAATAATAATTAAAATTAATGCAAAGAACGTATAGTATTTAACCAAAGATATTATTCAATTTGCAATCATCATCATTAAAACCGTCTAACTTTAATCATAACTACTTCTAAAATCACACATAACAAGCAACAATAAATGGTGTAAGCTTATCTAATTTTCTTCAATTTCTAAAAAATGAAATGAAAAATTGAAAAAGGTGATTATGAAGATAAGAAATTGGAATTACTTACTTGAGCGGGAGTAGCCATGAGTTGAGGGGAATCAAAAATATCCAAAAAAGGAAGATTATCAGGATTAGAAGAAGGGTTAAGAAGTGTTTCGGGGGAAGAAGCAGCGACAGAAGCGAGTTTGGAGAGAAATGGGTCGTTAGGGTTGAAAGGAATCTTGGATTTGCCTATTGCGTTAACGGTTCTAAGAGTTCTCAATCTTTTTGTTGGAGTGAAACGAGTGGATGAAGCGGGCATGGAAGTTGGCATGGATATGGGTACTCGGAAGCATGTAGCCATGGTGGTGATGATGATTTTGTTGCACTTTCTCACACGACACCTCTACTGAAATGAAAACTGCTGGGGATATTATAGCGTGAATGTATGAAGCGTCAGATTTTGCGAGTGCTTAGAGTTATGCCACCTATGTGAATTACAAATCTCACCTCCAAAACATAGAGGTTAAACTTTTTATGTTTGGCTCGATAGGTCATTTCATCCTATAATTAATTTCAAATTTTCATTTTGATCTCGTAATTAATAAAATTTATGTTTTGATTCCTTAACTGTCCTTCTGTCTCAAATAAATCCATGGTTGTTAAATTTAACCACAAATCCATTTAATCTTTTTATTGTATTGTAAAAAGATAACCATTGGATCATGGTCTATTGTATGTTACAGTATACCATCAATAGCTAATATTTTCCCCATTCCTTCATCTTCTTCCCTGAACTTATTCATCATCTTCATATCATATTCACCAACATTCATAAAAAAATCCAGAAAAAAAAATCATAATCAATTAAAATCACAATCAATTAAAAGATTCATCAATCATGAACAACAACAACATGGCATCCAGATTAAACAACAACGACAACTACACTTCCATCACCATGAACAGCAACAACACACAAGATAAAGAAAAGAGGAGTCAGAAGGAAGAAGTTCCGCAAGAAAAAGCTACTCCTCCATCGATTTTCCAGAAAAAGTTACCCAGATCTGAAAGAAGATTCGAATTATGTTTCTGTCACACCAATCTTCAATTTCTCTCAATTATTGAGTTTTATGGAATTGAATTCGAATTTTGGGTTTGTTACAGGTTGTGGAAAAAGTGATTATTGAGAAGTTAACAGTTAAAATACGTGATTATTGAGAAGTTAACAGTTCAGGATTGGGAGATTCAAGAGAAAATGGAACATTTGATGATGGGGTTAAGTTTAAAATTTTACCAATTTTTTTGTCAGCAAAACCGTGACCCATGAATGGAAGAAGAAGAGCAAGTTTGTTGTTGTTGTCATTGTTGAGTGGAATTTGGATTTGGGAGTGAGGGTTATTTTGGGTATTTTGATTGGTTGGGTCCATTTGATATTCTTGATTTCCCACGTCAAACTGATTCTGGTTATTGATGATGCAGTTTTTTTATTTCTTGATGTTCTTGATTTCCCATTTTAGTTTGTTGTTGTTCTTGATTTCCCAAGAGAAAATAGAACATTTGCTTTTTTTTTGTTTGAATTAAAATTAAGTGATTGTTTTGAGTTATTGATGATGCAGTTTTTTTATTCATCAACAATTGTTTATGGTGATTGTGATTTTAATTGATTCTGTTTTTTTTTTTTGATTTTTTTATTAATGTTGATGAAGATGATATGAAGATGATGAAAAGAGTTGGGGAAGAAGATGAAGAAATGGGAAAAAACAATTAAGTGTTCTTGATTCACCGGAAGATACAATAGACATGCATGATCTATCGGTCCTCTTTTAATAAAAAAGATCAAACAGTTTAAATTTAAAAAAAAATAATAGGATATGTGGTGGACCACCGTTAAGGTTTGTAATGTATAAATTTGGGGTTAAAACTGACGCTGAGGATTTATTTGACAGACGGTGAGACAATTAAGGGATCAAAACATGAATTTTATTAATTATGAGATCAAAATGAAAACTTCAAATTAATTACAGAACCAAATGACCTATTAAGCCTTTTAGTTTATAATTGTAATGCTGTCAAAAAAAAAAAGTTTATAATTATAAAAAAAAATTGGCTAAATTAATTCAATGGTCCCTCAACTAATTCTCAGTTTTCATTTATTAATAGGTTTGAAACTTTGAAGTTGAAAATGCAGAAGCATGGTGAGAAAGAGAGAAAGGGCAGAAAGAGTGGGTAAGTGCTTTATTTAAGACTTAATTTTGCTGAGAACCAAAGATAAAGAATTTTTTGTTTTTGGCTTTTAATTTTATTTTTTTTGGGCTGTTTGATTTTTTTTTTCGGGGTTTATTATTAATAGAAATCAATGGTGATTATGATAATTGATGTTTTTGAATTTTTCTGAAAAATCGACGAAGGAGATGATGATGTTGATGAATGTGATGTTGAAGGTGATGAAGAAAAGTGGGGAAGAAGATGAAGAAAGAGGGAATTAATTAGTTGTTGTTGACTCATTGTAAGATAATATACATTTGTGTAATATAATGGTTCTCCTTTTAAAAAAAATATCAAACGGTTTAAATTAAAATAATTAATAGGATCTATGGTTGACCAGTCTTAAGGTTGATTCGTCATGGACATTTTGGGTTAAAGTTAACAGACAAAGACTTTTTTGAATAACAGAGCAAACGTTGAGGGACCAAATTGAGGATTTTAAGATTTATGGGACCAAAACGAAAACTAGTTGAGGGACCATTAAATTAATTTAACCTTTTTTTTAAGGAAATTTGTAATTATAAATGAAAATGCAGGTAAATCTAACGTTTTAAAGTTTTGATTTAAAAAATAATGATCAACTCACTGGTGTATTGTTTTTGGTAGATGATGCTTCTAATTTCTTCCTGACCTAATATTTAATTTTATTTATTTAAAAGAAAAATTTACTTATGACACTCATATATTAAACATCTTAAGATCACCACTAAAAAGAAAAACATCATAAGATGGAAAGAAATAAAAATAATGATATGGTATAGCTAATAGATTGGATGGTATGATTTGAATATTAGAAAGTGGTGTGATATAGGTAATATACATTAAACATCTTGAGACGGAAAATCATAGATATTAAAATAAAATGAAATGTTGAATAAGTGTTGAAGATTTAGTGAGGTTTAGATATAATTTTTTTAGAAGAGGTTTAAATATCATTGTTGTGTTTAAAAATACAAAATCGATAATTTATTATACTGTATAAAGAAAAATTTAATAGATGAAGTCTCATTTTAGTCCCTTGAGAAAAAAGCAACAAAAAAAAATTGTTGACGTAAAAAAGCGAGGTATAATAGTCCTTTCATTTCACAAATTTTAGCACAATTAGAATTTTTTGATGTGGCACTTCATGCGACGTTTTGTTCAAAAAGCTTTGAGACCTGTAAGATCATGGGTGGGTTTAGAATGGGAAAGGGAAGTTTTTTCCCATCATGAGAAAATTGATATTTTAACCATTGATATATTAATATTTTAAATGAGTGGTTCAGATTTATTGATGGCAACCTTCTTCTAACTTTTTAGCATTGAACCTACTACAAAAAATTTGACCCCAATGCAAAAAATAATTTGTATGCTTCCGTTTATAATTGATTGTGGGCTTCCGTTTTTTTTTTCCTTCTAAGAATGAGCCACAACATATTTTACTAATTAAATGCAAAAAATAATTTGTATTTTTGGGTAGAATTAATGCTTTTAATTAAATATTTTTTGGTAGAATAACACTTTTATATTAGAAAATAAACTGGGTTTTTCAAATTTAATAAAAATCCGATTCAAACCAAAAAATTAAAAAGAAACCGACCCTCAATTATATAAATATAAAATAATGGGTAGAGAAAAGAAATGGTTCTTTTCCAATTTCTTCCTCAGTTAAAAGAAAATCACGTCGTGGAATTCTCCCCAACCCTCTCCACGATGATACCATCCAAACAAAGATAAATGCATGTGTCAAACAAAAGGAGTCCGTTTTGTATTCATGGAAAGTTTGAGCGCAAATTGTTTGGGTGTATTTCGCGGGTAACAGGGCATCACTCTCAACAGCTCCTCAGGAAGATGGCAAGAGAAAAATACAAATGGGTGGTGTATTCACAGTGGTGGATATGCACAGATGAGGTGTAGAGATGGCTGATGAGGTTGGTTTGGAGCAAATCTACTGAGGAGAATAATCCTTTCTAATGGCCGACGAGGTTGATTGCAGCAATAAGGAGGTGAGATTGCAAAAACATATATAACTGAATAAAATAAGTAAAAAGTAATTAATTTTTCTTTTCTTTAATTGCAGCAGGTTGAAACTGTCACCTGTCCATAATAGACCCACTTTCCCATGGTGGGAAAAAACTTCACTTCCCCCGGCTAAATGCCACCATAAGAGTATTATTTAGAGACAATTTGGTTCCATTTTTTAAAAAAAAAATCTCCGAATATGTAATATATATCTTCTTCCTCATTCTTTATTTTCCTTAATTTACTTTTCCACTTAAGCATCATGGTCATATAATTTGTCGATACTTTGACCATAAATGTGATGCATAAATAACAAAATATGGATCGCAAAAATGATCAAACTAAAGGTTTGATGCAGACAAACAAAAACAATGAAGTAACAGAAGGGTTTGAAGCGGAAAAATTCTGAAACATACCTCAAACCCAAAAAATGGAAGGGTCATTGCAAAATCAATAAGGAAAAACACGACAATTGATACAAACATTGTCGCAAACAAACCCACAAAAAAGTGGCGTGTGACATGTGTGCAAACATAGAGATAAAACACTCTGATAAAAAAAATAAAAAAAAAAACACGTGGCACCTCACTTAGAGTGCCACGTCAGCATAGACCGAGTCAATATAGCCTTGGGGGCCAAAACTGCCACATGTGCAAAACTTAGGGGACTGTTTTGTAGTTTTTTTCCTTAGGGGGCCAAAATTGCAACTTTGATAAAGTTAGGGGGCTAAAACTGCAATTAAGCCTTTTTAAAATTATAAATAAAAAGAGAAATATTTATTTTGATAAAAAAAAAAATTTTATAATGAAAACTAAAACAACCTAGTTTTCTACTTGTTCCAAATCTATCAAAACTAGGTGATTTGTACAATTTCAAAAAATAGTATATTGGTTTTTTATTATTAATATCCATCTAAGTTATAGGTAAATATTTGAGGGTAATCCTATCCATTGGTATTTATTAATATTAAATCAATGGTCATAGTTAAATTGACCTAAGATGGGAAATATGTCAATTTCCCCATGGCCCATCATGATTATGTCAATCTCATTGTTCATTCAAATCTATACAAAGTCTAGCTTTTGTGGGATATGCACAAATTCTAACTTCTGTGCGGACACGCGGTGTCACCACATTTTTTTCAAAATCCAAACATACTAAAACTCATTCCACTTTCCCTTGGCAAACTAACCCACACACTGCCCAATTTAAGATGCATTGGCAGCAAGCATTTGGTTCCCCCATAAATTGAAGGGTGCAAATTGTTCAACTTTTCTGAAAACATACAGAATATTGCCTTTGCAAGTCTACAAGAGATCTCTACTAACTTTTCAACATGTGATGTGAGAACACCATAAAGGAAAGTAAATTACACTTCTAATTCCAAAATCAAATGTGTTAGGTTATGAATGTAATTGCTGACCAAACACTTTTAACCGAGGAAAAAAACCGATGAAGAAACACAGATGACCGGGTAAGATCAGTTAGTTGGTAAGTAAGGAAATTTTACCCAATCATCAACCTTCCATTCCACATTAATATGGGGTCCCATCACCATGACCAATGGAATCCCACCTATTGATAGTTGGTGGCATTTCATTGCAAAAGAAATCTCACTACGTGCTTCCCATTTTGAAAAGGGATACATAAATAGTTAATTTGCGGGTCTTTTTTTAATAAATAGTATAAACATAGTTTGGTAAAGGGACCACTATTAATTTGGACTGAGTAAGAAGTTGATATGCGATGGAACCATCTTTATTACCAACCAACCACTAAAATATATAAAGGGCAGTGAATTAATAACTATATTTATAGTATATATTTTGAAAATAATGTGATAGCAACTTGGCGTATACCTACCATTAATCTAACCATTGATCACTCTTACCAATCTATTTTCTTCCGCGTGTTTGCGTACTCATCAAACCTTAGCAATACATGCACTACTACTATAAAATATTAGGAAATAACTGTAAGTAGTAATTATTATTTATTTTTCTATTAATAGGGAAACTAACCAAAGCTAGGACAACACAAAACGAGACAAGGACATAAACTTTATGTAAAGAAATAAATGCAAACTTACCGTTGCCTTATTTAGCTAATTTTGCTTTACATGATCACTCACAATCACATACCAAGTAAAGAACTAATCGAATTGGCAATCCTTCAAAACCAAACTTATTTCAATTCCAATTCAATTATTAAAGCAACACTTTTATTTATTTATTTTGAAGGAAAAGTATCACTTTTTTTATACATATGCTTTATTTGTGCAAACATGAAAAGGAAAGCATTATGCTTAGGCCGGCACATAAAGCAAAGCATTTAACTTTAAACAAATTAAGGTAACGGTACCTATGTGAACTTGAATTGCGAAATTTCATTTTCTCTAGATTTGAGAAAGAATTTAAAAAATGTACCGGTGGATAACAATGGTAAAAGAAAATAAAAAACTATAAAATGAATGAACCACTGACATTAATTCAATTATTCATACATCATCAGGAAAACGACAACATATTACAGTCACACCCACACGCTGGCATACAGACATGGACATAACGCGTAATACGTAATAAATAATTATTAAAAAATAATCATTTTGTTTGTATTTTTATTTTTTACAAAAAAAAATAAAAAAATCCTAAACGCAAATAATAATAATAATTAGAACAAAATTATAGTAACACGACATAATTAAGATTAATTAACAACTCGAATAGCACAGTATATTCATCATAGAAGAGTCACAACTCACAACAGTGACCCACGAATAAATGGATTAACATCCAAATCCAATATTAATTAATGTATATAAAAATTCACAAGCCAACATCATTAATCATAAACTCTTTTTTTTCAAAAATTGAAAAAAAAAATAAAGAAAAATTTAACTCCTGCACCTCGTAATAGCACTGCATCCACGACTGTAAGGGTTAGCCTGAGCACCGGGTCTGCAATTGTAGTAAGAAGCACCACGGCGAGAACATGGGACAGTGTTCCTCTGAAGCGCACCATAGCTGATGTACTTAGTAGTTGCTAAGATACGCCTGTTGATTTCATTATCAAACTGAAACTCTTCTTCACCTTGTTGTAACATGCAATCAGCGATGGAGCCTTCGCAGGTGGCTGTTTTTGTTTGATGAATCCATTCCATTCCTCCAAGTTCGAATCCTCCAGCTGCATCTACTATTGGTGAAGAACTCATCATCGTTGTCATCAAAAGGGTGGCACAAATCACGAGGAAGAGTTGAGAGTAGAAATTCGATGCCATTGATTTTGATTTTGATTTTGGTTGTTTGAGGAGGGGTTGTTGGTTTTGGTTTTGGAAAAGAATGGGTTAATAAGGACAAGAGGTTTAGGAGCAGAGTATTAATGTCATATTTAAAAGACTCGTGTGTTGAATAATGGACACTCCCATTCATTTTATTTACATCAAATGCCATTCTCACCCCTTCAACAGTGAGTTTTGTACCTAACATTTTAACTCCGCTCAATTTTTCTACCTATATGGTCATTAAATTGAGATCGAACAATCTAGATTTAAATATGTTTGATTTTGTTTTTCTAAGACTCATGTTCGACCAAGGTTGGATTAATTCGAGAGATTTAATTACACCATTCATTTACGGGCTTCAACTTGAAATCAGAAAAAAGCTCTATAAAAACTACCTTAACCAAAATTAACATTAAGAAAATTGAAATTGTGACATTTAAAGAAACACATTTAAGACTCTGTTTATATGTTTGACCTTACTCTAACGACTTTGATAGTTTTAATTGTGTAAATGCTAAATGTTTTAATTGTAAACAAACATGGTTTGTAGGCCAAGAGGTGCTAATATCGAAACTTATGTAAGTAAAAATCACAAATAAATGTATAGTATGTTTGATTTTATTTTTGAATGAGTGAAATTGATTTTGTAATGTTTGGTTTCTCTAAAATTGATTTAGGTCAATTTATTTTTCGATTCAATTTTACATGAATGTATTCAAATATATAACATTTTATCGACAACTTGGTTTTAGTCCAATCCATTTTACAAAATCATTTTTTATCACCGTAGAAGAAAACACACTTGTTATAGATATTTTTTACACTTTATGCATGAAAATTGTCTCCATCGAAATTTATATTACCTTTAAAAATAGAACAAAATCACATAGATAAACCGTTTTTATAACAAACATATATAATATTTTTCTAAAACATCTAATTGTTAATTTTTTATGGAGGTGATAATTAATCAAGATATCCTCCTTATTGCTCCACTTCTTAATTCTCCCACTATGGCCAACCTTGTATTGTATCCTCTAAGCATATAAAAATATTAACTGTTATTTATTTTATTATTATATGTTATTTTTATTGTATTTTATCCTCTAAGCATATAAAAATATTAATCATTATTTATTTTATTATTATATGTTATTTTTATTGTTAACCCAAATGACGACAAATTTGAAAAACAAATTTCATTGTCCATTCACAGAGAACCACTTTATCTTTAGATTAAATGATTTTATGTCACAAAATCAAACCAAACTGTATCGTGAATATCTTTATCATATCCACTACACACAAAAAAAAAGTTATTATCATGCTTTTTTTGGACAAATCATATAATCCTACAATTTCATTGACCAATAAGGTTATCAAATGAATTGAAATAACATTGATATGACGGAAATATATGAGTTAATATATGCTTTAAAGTTAAAAATATCATATATAATGAAAATAAATGTGATATATCATTTAGTTTCCTCTTGATCATCGCATTTGGGACATTAAATGTTCTAGGAAAACCATGTTGTTGTTTTTTTTTATTGATCACGATAACTCATAGAATTTATGCAAAAATCATTTCTATTTTTTTTAAGGAATCTCTATTCCATGTTTGATTAAATAAACAACTTTTTTTTTCAATATATGAAACTTGTATATAGACAATAAATGTTAATTTCTTATTGAAATTGTTTACCTAATTGGCTTGCTTCCTTGGTCAAGTATTATTTTATGTAGAGGAATTGTCAAGTATTTTTATTTATTATCAAGCATTTATCTTTACATACTTGAATGAGTTTCAAATGTACATCATCATGCCGACTAGTCCATAGCATCTATAATAAACTACAAGTATTTCTTTCCAAAAAAAAATAAACTACAGGTATTGTTAACCGGCATGAAGCTATAAGTAAACCAGAAATATTGTCACATGTACAAGCGAGAGTAGTTTGTAAAGAATAATAAAATAAATATACCCTTTAAAGAAAGAAAAAATAATAAGTTAGCTTTTTTGGTGGTGATGATACAATAAGTTAGTTATAAAATTATGAAAAGCTCCATTTTTATTCGGAGCAGCAAAATCAACCAAGTGCAAAGAGACAGAAATTCAAAGAGTTAAACTCAAGACATTGAAGCACTTCAATTAAGGACAAATCCATCTAAAATACTCAAGTTTGATCATTGATTGAAACAAATTTTTGTCAAACTCTTTTGTTTGACAATATAATTTTTGTCAAACTTGCTTGTTCACCGGATAGAATTTCGAATTATTAAAAGATATTTTTCCAAAAGCTCATGGGTTAAAAAAAAAGACAAAAAGAAGAGGGTAGTTAAGGTGGAGTGGACCTACATTTACATATTTTGCTAGACGGTGTTTACGCGTTCAACTTTCGAAGCTTCCACGCATTTCCAGCTCAATAGATGAAATTATTGAACAAAAATACTAATACCTTATTTTTTTATGAAGAATTTGAAAGAAATGTCCACTCTTATCTAACAAACCAGGCAATGACAAAAACGTCTAATACTTTTGGTATCATTTTTTAATCACCACACTTTGATTTATTCAATCATTGGACGGGGAATGGGTCAGCAGCCACAGCCTCGCTTTGAGATGTCCTCCCAAATCCCAAAGAATATACTCTAATTTGCTTTTGGCAAATATATACTCACTCAAAGTATAAGTTCAAGCATAAATAAATACTCAGTTATTTGTTAAAATCACAATGAAATAATGATAAAAAGAATAAACCTATCAATTTAGTCTCTACACTATCACTATTTCTCCAATTTAGTTCCTAAATATAAAACCGGTCAATTTAGTCTAGGCTATTGAGATGTTAGGAACTAACATGACATATTTTTCATATATTTTTTAGAGTATATCGACAGATTTTGTATATTTCAAGAACTAATTATTTTTATCTACTTTAGATGCTAGGAGAGGGGAAAACAATACTTTAAAGACTAAATTGATGGTATATTCATGATAAAAACTGCACTATTCACTAATTTTCAAGTAGCAAATCGTCCCAATATATTCAAGAAAGACTTTTGGCGGAAAAGATATACTCACATGTCAGGAAAATAAGAATCCAGAAAACCAATGTCAAATATACGATTTTCTGGAATTTGGTTTAAACAGTTGAACAAGTCCAATGTAGTCGAACCCCCATAACTAATCTTGCAGGAAATACTGATATTCAAATGTAAAATAATACGAGTGGCTACTTCCTTATCCTTCTGAATGGGTTTGGTGGCCCAAGACGAGTTCTCTTGCCTCTACATTGTCAACAAAAACTAGCTGGCAAAAGATGAAACAGAAAGATGAGAGATATGGCATATATATTATTATTTTGAGCAGCTAAAGAATGGTCAATATTTTATTTCAGTTCCTGTGTTTCATTTATTCACTTTATTATTTTCCTGCATAAGCCACTTGTTGGAAGGTTGAATCAAATTAAGTATTACTTTTAAGGACCAAAGGCAAAGTCCGCCTAGCAATATTTTTTCCGTAAATAAACTTAATGATCAAATCTAAAACCATAAATCTAAGGAAGCTGACCATGTAGATCACTGATGGCTTAGAAATTAGACCGATTTCTTTGTAATCAATTTTTTTGGTGCATGGATAAGGGAAGATGCATATGACAGAGTTATGGCAATAATATATTTGGTACGAGCATTGATATAGATGTGCATGTAACTGCAAAACGAAGAATCATACTTCTAAATGGTAGACTTGAGGTGCATTTGATTAAACATATTTTAAGGAGTTTAATCTGGGGTACCAATTGAAATAAGTTGAAAATAAGTTATAGACATGTCATAAGTTATATACAAGTGTATCCAAAATCCAATGTAAGTGCTTATATTATGAGATGTGTCATATAAATTCTAAACAGGCTCTTCAAAATACTCCCCTAATTACATAGTATGCACAAGAAAATGAGCAATTTATGGCTACACGGTAATTTGAAATTATAGATGATGGGCTACAGACCACAGTCAGAAAGCTTCAAGAGACAGCATTTTACGAGAATAAGCCAGAGCACTTACCAAGATAAGCCAGAGCATTACAGTAGAGTTCTCTGAATTATTGTTCGTCATAGTATGGTGGTGTTGCTTGAATGTACGGCTCCTCCTCATCAGCGTCATCTTCATCATCCTCTTCAGCATCCACCCAGTTACTTGGATGATGTTGTGAAAACGGTTGACCATTATTTGGCAACATATCTAGATAAATGCATAAATTATATCAGTCACTGAAGGAGCAATAAGAGCATCATACAAGCTCGTTAACCAGCCGGGATAACTAACCTTGAGGCTCTTGTACATGATCATTTTCATTTGGTGGGCAGCTAGATACCAGTCAAGGTAAAGACTTAATCCAACATATATGTCAACAAAACCTTTTAGCTAAATTGCAGGGATGCAAAATAGGACCCAAATACCATACAAAAAAGACACAAGTAAACAATCAATTTTAAAAATTATAATACCTATTTAAATCAACTGACTACAATCCAAATTTAAATCAAAAGATCATATTGATATTTTAAATGCTAGAAGAAGCAATTATAAATATAATAAAATGATGCAATTTAGGAGATTTTGAAGTGTGACCAACACTGTATAAATTCTATATTGAAGTGTACATGCTTCCTATATTTCTGATGGTCACATTAACAATGTCATGGAATGATGCAGTTAGCGAGTGCTGTAAATGAAAGGAATTCAAAATGAAAATTTATAATCCAAATAAAAGGCTTCATTCTCATGATATGGTATGAAAATACATGCATTGTAACAGCTCCATAAGAGTTCAACCAGAAAATAAATGGTAATAAATGTGGGATTTGCAACGTTGCACCCTCACATCATGGGTAGACTAAATCATGATGCTGGAAATGATAACATTTTAAGACAAACAGTAACATCAAGGATACAAATTGGAATCTATGGGATTATTTCCTGCAACTAATTTTCCTCTTGTAATTTTCACTGTACTTATCCTTTGAATATCTCTTTGTTCATTATCGTTCAAAGTTGTTCCTTCTTGTGCCTGCCTTTCTTCCATACCACTAACATTTTTAGCTGCAGTTGCTGCAAAATGCAAATGCTACTGAGAATTTAGATCAATGACAAATCATACATCTCAATATTGAAATTACCTGAGAGGTCTGACCAAATACGAGTGTGGTCAGATGGAAGTTCTGATGCATTCGTTCGGCAGTTCTCTTGCTGCAAGGGGGATTCATTTCTTTCTTCAGTTTGAGCATGTGTTCTAGTAGCCACCACTGGAGGTTCTGATGCAGCACCTTCATGAAGCTGAGATGTTAACATGGTTGCCAGTACAAGGGTAGCATCAAAATTTGAGTGGGACCCATCTTCCAAACCAAATTTAGGTGTCATGAGAATTGGTCTGCTTGCCAAACACAATGTCATTCAAAAATAAAGATTAACAACATATCATAATTCATAACTATTAAACACAGCATCAAAACAACCAAATGATAGTTCGTTAGGTGGAGTCGGCTACATGGATAAACTGACATTATAAAGTTTTGTCGGGTATTAGTACAACAGAAATAATTCATCTCTGTTTCTCTTCGTGATTTGGCCTAAAGTTTTGTTTGCTTTACTATCGGGGCTATCCCAATTTTCTCTCAAATGATTGTGATTCTATTTCTATATTATATCTCAATTGTAACGTTTTCACCTCTGCAAGTCTGCAACATTATGTTTACTTCCTTATTTGTTTTTAACACCCAAAATCTAGTTCTGTACAACATTTCATGCATAATACTTGGATCTTAATCTTCCTCTATCTCTCTGTCATTTTAAATAGTGGACCCAAGGTTCTCACAACATGAGATTTGCGGGATTGTCTGTTCTCGAATTTTCAGCACTATGTTGTAACTTTTTTGTCAATAATATCCTAAATTTGCACTCGACATACTTTGATAACTTCTACTTAGGCAAAAATCATGCACTGAGGCTTTCCTTCATATCCATAACTTTTGATTAATATCTTCTCTCAATTTTCCAACTAAAACTATATCATCTGGAAAAAAACATATATTGTGACACCATTTCTAGGATATGTTTGATAAGCATGTAAAGATCAGATATATGGGCTCAAAGTTCATCTTACTCGCCAGTTTTCTCAAAATGTAAATGGATATCAATTTCACAGCCCTCGCAAAATGAAAGAAATGCCTGCAGTTTGATAATAAAAACATCAGGTACATTCCTAAAAGCTAGCATTAGAACGAGAGGAAGAAAGAATAACAGACATTATGGAAGATAACGTGATAAAAATCCTAATATAATCTAACAGCAACCTCTGTCAAAGTCTATAAAACTTAAACGTTCTACTGCAATCAAAAGGCTTGGCTAACAGTACCTTCAGTTCTTTTACACTGAAAGTCACGTCTACTGGATCCCCATTATGCACATACTGCAAAAACTCCTCTTTAGGATCTATCCATAGCTGGGTGTGAAGCAATGAATCATTGTCTGCCATAAAAAAAGTGTTGGCTAAATATACTGCCGATCAACATACCAACAAAAGCATCTATGTTACCTTTGGTTGGGTCAATATAACTCCGAAGTTCAACGGCCTTTCCACCAATTTCATTTGCAGAATCAGGAGGTACAGAAGCAGGTTCTGTTGCAATGATAGTAATTTCTTGAAGAGATGACTGAAAATTAGCAAGTAACCTATTCAAATCTCGAGGCCTCACGACAAAGTTGCTTGGAAATTTTTGCTTATCAAGGGACAAGTGTGTTATGTCAGGTTCAACATTGCAAGTAATCCAATAGGATTTTCTCATACCTGCAGTTAACAAATAAAATATCATTTTTAATTCACACAAGGGAGAAACATGCACACAAAAACATGTAATAAGGGGTGACAAAATAAAAGCTTAGATGATAGAGATACCTAGCACCATTTATATGGTAACCCGGATATTACTAGATGTCCCGGTGCAGATATGGTTTAACATGACCTCACCCTTGACCTTGAGATCATTTTAAGAAAAAATTGCTACTATACAGTTTTAAAATTAAAACTTTCACATGTGACAGATTTCAAAATTGCCAGACCGATTTACATTGAGTCGTGGGCTTTAACAGACCCTCAGTAACTTTAGCTTGCCAAAATATTGGATCTCGTTATGACATGTCATACAATGCCGATCAAAAAACAAGAGTGCCAACACCTAGCCCGCTTAGGAAAAGGGCCATATTATCGATATCTAAATTCTACAGGCAGGTTGGATTCAATAACATTTAAAAAGTAGAAAGGGCCACAAACTTCAATTCGAAAACAAACTACACAATCAAGCCTGTTAATTAAATGATCAGCCAACCCATTTGGGGTTGGCCTAGTGGTTGGCTTGGGATCTTGGAGTTTGCTCCTCCAAAGGTCTCAGGTTCGATTCCCTCTGGTGCCAATTTCGGTGGGCTAAGTCCATACTCCATACAAAGGGCCCCGCAAGTGGGCGGTGGGATTGGTCCCCTCGGATTAGTCGGTCCTTGGATCGGAAACCGAGTTTTAAATAAATAAAAAATAAATGATCAGCCTTCCATGATAGTACTATAATATTTTCCTTATTAACCAACTACAAGCAAAGTGGCACCAACACTTATGATCGAAGGCGTGTCTGGTGTCCAACACGAACACAGACACATGTGATTACGCATTCAATTATGTCATTTTTTAAATAATTATTGGTGCCAGCGTGTCTGTATAGTGTGCGGTGTCTGTGTAGACTACCAAAGAATGTGGATTTAATTTATTAAATAAAGCAACTTACCACTATAGCAATCAAGAATCCACTGAACTTTGGGAGCATCCGGAACCGGTAGTTTCACAGTCAAATGATCAATATTTGCAATAGGTGTTCTAAGAACAGCACAAACAGCCTAATCAAAGTATATCAGTAAGAATTTTCACTTGTAGACAAGGTCTAAAATCGCGCTAAATATCAAAAAGACCATTCTAACCTTGAGAAGCACACTACATTGCACGGGATTACTAGAAACTGTGAATACATCAAAGAAGCTAGGTTTGAAATTGATGGATTGATATGCAGAACGTGATGAATTGATAGTGTGGAAAAGAAGCTGTAACAAATCAAAAGCACCGAAATAAGTGATTATTGAAATTGTGGTTCAAAAACCCTAATTCAAATGTGATACGAAGTAGAGAGTGTTACCTGAGAGGAAGAAGCTTGAATTGAGAGCTCGTTTCCGATGCGTGCGAGGCACGTGATGCATCGTGCGAAGGTTTTAAGAGAGTTATCGCTCAGTGTGAACTCCATTCTACGATACGATCTTGCTCTCTGAACTAACACCGAGTGGCGGGAAGAAGAAGAGGAAGAAGAAGGGGGAAATTGTAATTACGCTTTAGGTTACCAAATTTGATTTGACATCAACCGTCCATTATTTTCTTTTAACTTTTTTTTTTTTATATATATAAGAGAATATCTTTCAAACAATTGTATTTTTTTAAGGGTCTTTTAAATAACTATAATATTTCATCTGTCAAATTATAAGTTGTTTTGGTCATTTTACACTTGATAATAAATGTAATTAATTTTATATGAAAAAATTATATAAGTTGTTTTACAAAATTGTCTTTAATAAATACATCATTCGATCACTATTATAAGCAAAAACTACATTTTAGATTCCTTCTGTTAATGATGCGTGGTCTTTATTGTAGACGACATACATCATTTATTGAATGAATCTAAAATATAGATTTTTGCTTATAACAATGACGGAATAGTGTAGTATAAGAAACATAAATGAAAGAGAAAGTAATAAAATAGTTAATGGCAAAATAGAAAAGGTAACATTAATATTTTATTGAAATTGTAAAATGACGTAAATTTTTTCTTTCTAAATTGAGTTATAATTTAAGATAGGGAGTAATTCTCTTGTTGCATTGGTACGATTAGGCATCCTTCTTTCTTCAATTTCTCAAAATATGGACTCCACATGAAAATTGATCCACTTATGTTACATTCTCGCAGGAATGTCACATGACATTGTACAACCACGACGTGAAACGTGGATTTTATATTTTCTTCTCTCTCATTCACAATGTTTTTTCATTTTATTGTAAAATAAGGTTGTCATTTGTCACATTGCAGTTGAAGTTTGGAATAATTATGTCAAAGTGTCGCACAAGTGGGATCCCATAAAAACTGTAAAAGAGTAGTGGTTGAGGTTTGAAACACTCGGGTTAGGATACTCTTTATTTATGATTCTCTCAAATTTCTTTTATTTGAAAAGATAAAGTCACAAAGTAGTTAGTGATCCTAAGATCCACTTAATGGTGGGATCCACTATCTATCTATTTTTAGTGTCTATTTCTCTATATATTCCATACTCATTTTATTTTGACAAATAGAGATCATCCTTACTCGAAATGTTTCCGCCTGTTGTAAGTTGTTGTCTTGTGTTGGTTCTTTCTCATAAGCTTAAAAAATTCTCACGTCTCATTTGAAAATTTGGAATTTGTCAATATTCATACTAAATTCATTAAAGCTAAAGTAACATTGATTGATGTTTTGAGTCTTCCAGATCACTATTAATGACTATTTTGTGGATAATGAGATTGAATAAAACTTGGCCAGTGTTCAATTGCAAAGAAACCCTTTCTTCGGAGGAAAATTTTGGTAAGAAAAAGCAACAATTCAATTAACTGTGTTGAAATTGCCTTCAATTTGGATTTCTGAAAAGTTCACAATCGTGACACAATTTGGATGGCGTGTCACGATTTTGCAATGCTGTGAGCATGTTTTGCAGGGTGTCCAACCGTGACACGATTTTCGACTTGTTGGGCACGTTTTCAGGATAAGGTTGGTCGTACCTTGGGTCGTATGCACCAACCGTGTCACAATTTGGCAAAACGTGGCACGATTTTGACAGCTGAAGACTGCTATATAAGTGTTTCTTTGCAGATTTTGAAGGGGGGAGAGAGAGAGAGAGAGAGAGAGCGCTTTAACAGAGGAAAACTTGGGAAATCAAAGGACGTAACTTTAGGGTTTAGGGTCTTTGATTAGAGTTCTTTTGGACTGGGAAACATTGTAAACACCTTGGGTGAGGTAGAGAACATTGAGTGTCTTGTTCTTTGGTGAGATTGGGAAAATGGGTAGAAATTAGGGTTATTTTTTGTGAGCTTGTTCAAGCTAATTTCTTGTAACCTATTTGTATCTCTTTGTAAGAACTTTTTGATAGTGGAATGGAGAGATCAATCTCTCCCCCAGACTAGGTCAAGTTGGACTGAACTGGGTTAACAATCTTTGGTGTGTGTTTCTCTTCTCTCTTTATCTTTTGCTTGTGGTTTTGTACTTTTCACTCTGATTCCCCTAGATTAGATCTAGGTGTTGTTATTGTTGTTATTGTTTGTGTTCACTTTGATTGTGGTTACTAATTTCCCTTGCTCCACACATCCTAGTTTGTATTAGTGTGAAATTTGAGTCCGAATTCACAACAAACTGGTTTTGTTTTGGGAATGGAATACAACTTTTTTTAAGCACAGTACTGTTTTTTACTACCTATTGGCCAAAATCATACGTATTTTTAATATGAATAACACTCTTAACAAATTGTGCCAACCCTGATCCTAATTTTTTGGCTCCATTTTAGTCTGGCCGTTAAGATGCATCTGTGTTAATCTCCACGCATTTCATTTGTTCCCAATAAACACATCTTTCAATTTCAACTCACAACTGCATTGGTAACATACACGCGGATCCTATTACCAATAAACATATTCCCAACCGCATTGAGACTTCTATTTCCCATTCATTCTGTATTGAATTGTGTTGTTGATTTCTAGCATCTGAGGTAATCTCGGCGCCACCTTCCTCTGATGGCATCATAATGGGAGCGACTGGAGCTGATATGGGACACTTCAACCTAGCATCGTCTTTATAGTAAGATTTGATGGTTTTTTTCTAATTTTTTTATGGGTTTTCAGTAGGATTTGATGAATTTTTTCTAGGCACCTCTTTTTATCGCGATGGAGATTCTCCGGCGCTGGCAGAGATAAAGAATTGGAATCTGATAGAAATTCTTCGGCAATTAGAGAAAGCAAGTTGACGATGTCGTTTTGGTCAATTTTCAAGGCACGTAGGGGTAATAGAGGGAGTGAATCAGAAAAAGATGTATGGTTCAAGATCAAAGGCTGCCAATTCTTTGACCATGTATGCCACCAAGATGTCTCCCACCATCAACAAAGCTTCTCCCTGTAGAATAATAATGACGTAGAATCATCTCAAGTATTAATAACAAATAATTACTGCTAAAAATAAATTAGAGAACAAGTGAAACTTATCGAATTTGGTTGCTGACACAGCTCCATCAAAATCTTCACAAATCAAATTGGAGGAAACCTGCAAAACAACACACTGTAAGTAACCTGAGGCGTGACATAGTCATTGTCCTTGAGGATTTTATCCGCCTCATAAGCGCATATCCTCCCAGGACACAACAGTTCTTCCCCGTTATGAATCATAACCGGAGGTGACAGAACAACTCGAATTTAGACACATGAGATGCACCCAGGAAACCTAGACTTGATTTTATAAGAAAAATGAAATTAATTTTTATGTAGATGTGAGTTCTCTGTGACAAATATGGTTTTTCTCCTGTGCAAAATGAAAGACCGTGACTTGGTGGTTCCTTATAATTAGGAAGTAACTAACACATGATCAACACGCGGTAAAAATAATAGTTTAGTAAAATGAAACATATTTCTAATTAACTTTTGAAATAAAATAAAACTCTAAAATTACAACACTCCCACCACTGAATCCCAAACATCTACTCTGATCAATGGTCTCTTTGGTCACTTTTCAGATTTGGGGATTTTGCAAAGTTTTGGTCAAGCTAATCATTTTAACTTTTCTATGATTTGAATTGTGTTTTGAGTCGCATCACTCTCTAACTTTCATTAGCTTATTTGCAGTTATGCTCTACGACGAGATTCGGGTCGCAGCAGATTGAATCAACTGATTTTGTTACTCTGTTTGACCTCAAGAATAAATGCTTCAATGAGACCTGTGTTTTAAACTCTTAAATCCCATCAAACGCTACTGTTTGTGGTTTTATTCCTTTTCTTTAATTTATTTCCACCTACAGCGGCTGGTGTTTTAGTCTTCCACTCATAACATCGGGTTTTTTTCCTTCAGTTTTTTCTTAAAAGGGGATAGGAGAGGTTTATGTAGTTGTAGAATTTGGTTTTGCTAATGTAGTGCAGTTGTAAAATTGGTATTTTTTCTTTCAAGCATACTTTCCATACTCATTGTTAAATGTGCCTAAAAACTCTTTTGGTGTATGTTTATGTTTTAAAACATTATAACCTTGAGCCACAAACTAAATAATGCTTTGTTTCATTTTTGTTGATCGAGTCCAAGACATGACTGCATTAAAGGCTGCTGCAATAGATGTGATTCATGAATCCCAATACCAACAGAAGCAAATATACGAAATTATGAAGCTTTTATCAATTGTTATGGCGTTCAACCATGAAAAGATGCTGCAACTACCTTCCTTAATTTAAAAGGTTTTTCTCTTTTGCTGAATAGCATTGTGTCATTTTAAATATGATATTTAGACTATATATCTGATCTTTAAATCTGAAGTGGAACAGCGCAAGAATTGTTTGGGGAAATTTGTATAGTAACAGGTTTTTTAAGACTTGACTTCTGTATAATTGTCTTTGAACTCCACATGGATATTGAAATTAGAGTGGTAAGAACATTCTTTTAGCTTTTATTTTGTCTATTAATTTCTGTATGTTTTTTTCTTAGTGTTTGTTCACTAACACTAATTGGTTCATGAAACAACATAAGGGTTTGATAGCTCTATTATTTTTGTTACTATCTGTTATTGAAATTAGTTAACTCATAATAAGACTTAAAATTGATTTTGTTTCTAAACTTCAATTTTATTATAAGTGATAAAAATAGTTTTTGCTTCGAATTGAAAAATTATATTAATAGTTATATTTGACATGTTCATCCAAACACCATGATAGTGGCAATCATACAGCAGTGATTAGTCCTTGAAACTTAGATTAAAAATATCAATACTTCTTTCATTTTTGTTTACTATTTATTGGTGTGAGTATAATGTCATATTGGATCTCAAGAGATATGTGCATATTGTGGTTAGATCTCTGTTGCTTTGTTTTAAATTTCCAGCTTCAAAATTTCCATGCATTGAACTCTTTCATTCAACTTTCAGGTATAAAATCATCTCACAAGAGCTTTACAAGGGTTTCGATTTATCATAATAGAATAATTTATACACCTCTCATTGTAAATTATTTATGTCATCTAGCAATATAATTTATATGATATGATGCATGTGTATTAAGAATGGTTTTGGAGACCGAACTGGAACTTTAATCATGGGCATGTATTTTATAATGCTACTATAGTCTTCTTCCAAAATATATGTTTATGGAATGTGGTTCTTTATTTTCATATCCAGATGTGTGCTTAACTACTCAGGGCTGGTTCAAGGTAATTTTTTGCATAATTTGGAGGGAGATCAAGGTGATTTTCTGCATAATTTTGAGCAGGTTTTCGGCATGTTGACTAATGTAGTGCAACAGCAGTGTTTTGGTATTGCAGCTGCTACATAGTGGCGTTTTTTCCTCCATGTGTTCTGATTTGTCTATTTGTGCTCCAGCTGCAACATACGAGTTCCTGGTCCTTTACAAAACCCTGTAATCGAGAGTGTGGATTCAACCAAGTCTGACAGCAGGCAGAGTGATAATAACCAAACCGTCATTGAGACTACACCGTGTAGAAAATTACGTGGCAAGCGGACCGTTGACATTGTAGGCCCTCCAAAGCTTGGAATTGAATTGGTGGATAACTCAACCTACAAAACTCGGAAAGTGAAGTGCACTAAGGTTGAGAAGGATTAGTTTGAAAAGCTATGTCTACTATTTTCTGTTAAACAAAGTTAGGAGTAATAATAGTGTGAGAGAAACTAATTCATTTGATTAATTGTGATTGACGGTTTCATGTTTCTGGCTATTTTGGTCCTCTGAGTGTTTGTAAATAGATTTCACCTTTGTAATATTTATATAGGGTTAAATAAGTTTTTCGTCCCTATAAATATAACGAATTTTGATTTTAGTCCCTGTAAAATTAAACAGAATCTTTTCATCCTCACATAAAATTTTATTTTGTTTTTGGTCCTTAATGAATATAATTTTAACGTGTTTTTGACATTTTTTGAACATAATATGAATATATAAATGTCGAATATAATAAACGGACATAACATGGATACAATTTGAACATAAAAGAGTTATATAATTTTGCCATGGCTAAACTGCACATTTTGCCCCCTAAGTTTCAAAATGTTGCGATTTTGGCCCCCTATTAAAAAAAATGACAAAAGTGACCCCCCATGTTTAGGGAAATATGCTCTTTTGACCCCCAACATAAGGGAAATATGCTTTTTGACCCCTTATCTTTACAAAAAGTTGCGATTATGGTCCCTTTTTCGGGACACGTGGCGTGTTCTCAACAATTTTGGGACAAAAGGGGCCAAAATTTCATTTTTTTTAATAGGGGGCCAAAATCGCAACATTTCGAAACTTAGGGGACAAAAAGTGTAGTTTAGCCTTTTGCCATTTATATGAACATAAAATGACCATTAAGGACGAAAGACAAAATAAAAAAATTTGTGAGGATGAAAACATTCAGTTTAATTTTTTAGGGACTAAAATCAAAATTCGCTATATTTATAAGGACGAAAAACTTATTTAACCCATTTATATATCGGCTAAACTCATTTTCACTTGCTTGCTTTTATTCTACTGCCATGCAACTATTCTGCTATATACGGTATTAAAAAATAATGTTAGTTTGAAATATCCATCGTGTAGTGCAACTATTACATGCTATTGAATTGTATCTTATATACTCATTTAATTATCATGATTAATATATTTGAAGACACGTGTTTGTTTTGCATTGACTATTAACAAATGTCAAGGATAATCGTTTATGCAAAGTTGTCATATATCTCCTGCAATCGGTCTTCTCTCACGGCCAATTATATGTCGCAGTTTCCAGGGTAACATCAAGGAAATGTTTGAAAATACTCTTAACTGATGAAAATGGTGATTGCATTGATAACACAACCTATTTTGTATGCAAAGAAGTATTTCAGAATGTATGAACTTCTACATACAATATAAGAATCATTTAGCTTATTTTGTAATTCACAATTCACTTTATCTAACATTTTCATTAATTGTATTTTCACATTATGTTTAATTTTATTTGTTACTACATGAAACTGGCTTCGAACTATTTATCAACATGTACATATATCCTTATTTATTAATTTTGTTAGGTCTGCAACAATTTAACCTAATATTTTCCCGTTCATCTAAAAGAAATGTATAACACCAATTTCATTCCTATCCCCTTGCTTTTTTTTTTGTTATCCTTTTGCTTCTTTTTTTTTGACAATATTTTATACACAATACTAGAAAAATTCATCGTAGTAATTTCATGCCTTTTTTTTTACAATATGTTGTACACTTTTTTTTAACCAATTTCATGCCTTTTTATTTTTGACAATATCCTGTGCATTTTTTTTAAGGAAATATTTTGTGCACTTATTTAATACTAAAAAAAATGCATAGCATCAATTTTATACCTTTTTATTTTTGACAATATTCTGTACTTTTTTTTAAGAAAATATTCTGTGCACTTATTTAATACTAAAAAAAAATGCATGGCATCAATTTTCTGTCATTTCCACTTTCGCTGTTGCCTTTCTCCTCTCATCGCCCCCTTCACCAGTCTCGATTCCGGCACCACCCTCCCCGTTGAATCCACCGCCACCTGCGTGAAGAATGATTGCTGCAGCAAGGTTCAACCAACACAACTCTATGCTTCTGGCTCTCTTCAATTTTTTCACATATAATCATATACATTCCTTCTTCTCATTTGATTTACCTTTTCTTCTCCATCTCTTAATTTAAAATATCATGGTATAAAATCTGTTCTCCTTTTACAACTTCTTCTCCTTCTATTTCACTCAACCAAAAGTCTCATTCTTTATCAAATTAAAGTAAAAAAGGTTGGGTTATTTTCTACATCTGATTTTTTTTTGTTATTAAAGTTGTGATTATTTTGTCTTTTTCAGGGTTTGAATTCGAAAAAATTTGGGAAATCAACAAAGGTTGGGATTAGAGAGCTTTGATTTGTTAGCGGCGTCGATGCGGCCATATAGCAACGAAGAGGGAACAGAGTATTCTCATCCACACGATTGACGAGGTTCTACTATTCAATCAACGTACACATTAGTTTATTAGTTATTGTTTTTTTTTTAAACTATTTTGTGTTGATATTTTGAGAATTATGGTTGTGGGTGATTATTTCAAAAGGAACATTTTTAATGGTTGTCGATTTTTTTTCCTGGATATTTAAGTTTGATGGATTTGAAATGGTTGTGAGTACTAGGTGTTTATGAAATTGCTTGAATGAGCAAAAGTTGCATTGTGGAATACTTTTGCCTGTAGAGATTATTGTTTTTCATTTGGTTAACTAGGCCATGATGGTTTTATAACGAGGATTGTTCTTTTAATGAATTATAGCCAATTACAAGAGCAGAATTTGTGGTTTAATTGTATGGACTGCTACTTTTGATGTTAATATTGAATGATTAAGAGTTTAGTCTATTTGTTTGGCAAGAAGATTTTAACAATAACTTGGCCCTTTTGTTGACTTGATTCCGATTTGGCTCAGTTTTTCTTCTCCTACCTAATGCAAAATCATTGATGTTGAATATGCAACGTTTCAAAGAAATGAAAGAAATGCATGGCAGCAGTAGCCGGGATGATAGGCAGAAGTGAGAACAACATCGTCAAGAAAGAGAATTGGCTAAGTTTGCCCAAATGTATCCTTTTGCCTGTTAAATTATATTAATATTCCTTGCTTGCCCATTTTATTTTGGCTATGGGTGGGTTCTACGTTGGCCACGTATACGAAATCATTTTTGTAATTTTTTAATTCCAACTTTGCTCTTCCCATGATATTTTCCTTTTTGGTTTCCTTAATGCCAATCAGTGCTGATGCTCAAAAGCAGCAATGGCTTCAACTGCAACAAGAGTTTGGATCAGCACCAGTATCAGTTTTCTCTATAAATCTAAGACTGCTACTGCACTTGCAGATCAGGGGCAGCAAAATGCTTTGAAGTTTGGGTTTTCTGCTAAAGGCACTGCTTCCAAGGTGTGTCCAACTGGTATCATGGTTTTGAACTGTATTTTACCTTCTACTACTATGGAGTCTGAAATGCTTACAACAAGACTTCCTCATTTTGTTCATGATGTTTTGTTCAAATTAAAGTCACAACAGAAGGAAGTTAATAATTTGTAGTGTTTTCGTCTCATGCCTCATCTAAATTACAATATGTCCTTTGGTTCAATTTGCCCTATTTTTGAGATTTTTTATTTGACATTGTTCTTTTCATGTTGTTTGTCTAAAGCATTTCTTTGGACTTCATGTTGGAGCATGTGTTGATGTCTAAGTTGTAATTCCTTGACATCTTTATACGTAGCCAAAACAAGTAGGATTTTTTTGGCTTTATGCTTGCTATCATTACTATCATAAATTATAATGTGGAGGGGAGAATCAGCAATAAAGCACTATGACACCAATAGTGAGAGGTAAATGAGCTATACATTATGTTTTCACTAAATTAAGACTTGATGCTTGACTGCAAAATATGTATCTTGACTTCATTTGTTCTTTGTTTTTGTTCAATTTTCAAAGTTTAAAATGTGGTTTAATATTTATCATGAGGTATATAGCAGGAAAGTCATTCAAAACAGGCTTAAGAGTTCCACAAACTTTTTAGTAGAGTGCCAAAACTTGAGTCCCTATATCAGCAAATGCAAAATATTTGTTTTGTTTGAATATATTTTTCTATGTTGGTATTTATGCAAGTACATACCAATGCAAATGATTGCTAAGATAGTCTCATTTTATATGCAGTTTGGTCTTGATGATCCTTGATTTTTTAAATTTTCTTTTGCTTCTATATTAAATTTAAGGATCATGAGTGGCGAGGATTGCAATTTTAGAAGAAAAACATTGTTGAACATGTGAGAGCTGAGGTGTTTTCTTAAGAGACTGCAACAATCTTTCCTTGAATATAGATATTGTCTTTTTCTGATTTATGTCTATGAAGCTTTCATTCTTCACTCCTACATGTTTTCATTCTAAAGTTGTAGTAAAAAGTTCCCATCATCATACATGATTGTAAATACTTCATGTGATATTTATATACCAAATTTCAGGAAGCAAGCCTTTTGTAGATTCTTTGACAAGGCTCCAAATTAAAGATAGTATCATACATGTACCTATTCATCTTTTGGACTTTGTAAAGGCTTGAAAGTCCTAGAGATCAAGATAAAGAAAAGAATTCACAGGAGAATGTTCAATGTCCAAGAGAGAAAGAGAGAGAGATGAAGATGCTTAGTAAAAAATTTACCACGCATATGATTGTAAATTAATCATTGTAATATTATTATTATTGTAAGACAAAATTCAGTATTTTATTGAGCACAAAGAAACTCATGCTAGCTTTCATTTGTAGATCTAAATTTTGCATTCCAACAAGTAATTTTAATCTTCAAGAATATGACCACATTTAAAAATATGTAAGCATCAATTGATCTCTTACAACGTGATCCATTATTATTTTTTGAAGATAGCCCATGTTCTTGATTTTTGTCATTCCATTTCCTTCTTTTTTTTAAGGGTCATTTCCTTCTTTTTTAAAAGCTATTTTCACCAACAAAAAAAAATTGTGCAAGAACTGTAGATCGTTTATGTGATTGTTAATATTTTAAATAGAGTTTTTATGTGAGTAAATTAATGTATATTGTTTTTTAAGTTGAATTAATAATGATTAGTCTCAAGTGATTAATGAGCTCCGCAAAAAATAGCTATTATTAGTTTCAAGTGGTTAATAAGTTTGCCAAAGGATGATTATTCAGATGAATCTGAGTTTGATTTTTTGATAAAACAATTTTAGTCAGACTTTACTTACCTCACAATCAAACTCCAAAATATCAAGCCTTTTTTTTTCTTTTTCTTTCTTTTAAAAACTGGAGGATTAAATCCAAAATACAAATATTATATATATAATTTAACTTACCGATGTTTTATTATAATCGATAGGACCTATGCGTTGCACGAGTCAAAAATCTAGTTATGTGGTATATGGTATATTCTACTATATTTTAATCAACACTACAAATGCACGCACGGGTAGGGGATCTAGTTTTACATAAATCAAATTAAGCAAATGACTATTTAAGAGTTATTATAGCTAAGTATATTTGAAACAGTTTTCCAAACGTATTTGGTCATATATTATATTCTCACATAACATAAATAAATATTAAAAAACAAGTATGCAAGTTACAAGATAACTGCAGCAAATAGATGTGCATTCATTCATTCAAAGATACAAGTCCAGATACTAGAATCATGAACAGATCGTAAAATTTCAATTCAAACAGATCTAAGACTAATCTAATCAAAAGCACTGAAACAAGAACAAATCATAGATATACTGATAAAGCAACATTTACACCCAAACCAAGGTAGAACAAACGAAACCCCAAATCAGATCCGAATCAACCACCGAAACCATAAAGAGTTCTTCCTTGCCTCTTCAAAGCATAAACAACATCCATGGCGGTAACAGTCTTCCTTCTAGCGTGTTCAGTGTATGTAACAGCATCACGAATCACGTTCTCGAGGAAGATCTTGAGAACACCGCGAGTTTCTTCATAGATGAGGCCACTGATTCTCTTAACACCACCACGCCTTGCAAGACGACGAATCGCAGGCTTGGTTATTCCTTGAATGTTGTCGCGAAGCACTTTTCTGTGCCTCTTTGCTCCTCCCTTACCCAAACCCTTTCCTCCTTTGCCTCTACCTGACATTTTAGCTTGCAGTAAAGAAAAGAAACTGTGAAGATTATGAAGAAGAAGATTGATTTTGAAATGTGTAATGAAACTACCTCAATTCAGTTTTTTATATGAAGATTTGAGGAAAATTGCGAGCGGCTTTAACCGTTGATTGAAATTTAATCGATGGATGACGATTGCGATCCGTGTCGTTCTGATTGGTTTGTTTGTAACCGTCGAAGATATGCAATGAACGGCATCCCTTCTTTGATGTTGTAAGGCTTGAGTAGCTCGTTTCTCACGGATCGATGACGTGGCAAAGGGATGCCCTTTTCAAATTTTTTTTTTAACGCGTGTAATAAACTGTACTTTTAATAAAGAATAGCAAATTGTATAAATGGAAAATTCAAATCCACAACTTGAAATCTCCCTGTATTTTAATATTTTTAATTTGAGGTAAATGTGTTTTTTACACCTGTAAATATTTATCTTTTGTTTTAATTAATGAAAAGAGATTATTTGGTTCTTATAAAAATGAATAAGTTAATTTATCCATGTAATCATCGGTCAACTTTGGGTATATTTAGTTAACGATGATAAAAATTGATTTTTATTATAACTAAAATTCAGTTAAAGATAAATAATTTGTGTTTCGATATATAAAAAGAATATAATTAAATTATAAATTTGTGTATGGAAAACAATCTTAAAAAAAAAAAAAATACAATCATTGCTTCAAGTATATCAATTTTAAAAGCAAAATCAATTTGATTCGTTTGTCGTTAGACATATCAGAATTAATTTTACACTTGCAGAATCAATTCTAATCACTCTA
>Ga0228711_1000456_pt1 | contig 49620 bp, 28 predicted proteins | sample MedpolnodulmetaG_2_FD_177996 | JGI IMG/M metagenome (GOLD analysis project Ga0228711, IMG submission 177996) | Root nodule microbial communities from Medicago polymorpha collected in Santa Monica, California, United States - brown nodules | ecosystem: Host-associated > Plants > Roots > Nodule...
TCATGAAGTCCGTTAAAATCTGTATCATAAATCCATTAAAATCATGTGTTCAAAATCCTGATTGTAAAAAGTCATTAAAAAAAGTCTTTTAAAATCCAACAAAATCAACATAATCTCACAAAATCTTCAGGATTTTGTTTGTCAAAATAGTCTTTTAAAATCTCAATCCAATACACCGCTAGTATAACTCTATGCAAAACTTATCTATGGTTAGTTAACCACTCATAACTAACCACAAGTAACCGCTTAATCTATCATATTTTCACACTTAACAAGTGCATCCCTCATAATATTATAGCATAGAGTATTTTCGTGGGCATCCTTTGTTTTCCCTTTTTTTGTTAATATTGCCATATATAGATACATTTTGACAAGTATCACTACTAAAAAACATGAAGTATACTATAACGACGAAGAAAAAAAATAGAGACAGCTAATATTACAGATAAGTATATAACAAAGTTTGAAAAAACCGATTTTCTTTTTGTAAGACCTACTCTTATATGGGCATAGCCAACAAATAATTTGTATCGCCAGCAATAAAAAAATAAAAAAAAACTCCTATATGGTATAGACATTTTTTTTTTAAAAAAACATATGGGTATAGACATTGAATATTAGGGACCAAGATTTGGATAGATTATAGCTACCGAAACATGATCATAATACTTATATAATATTAGTTCAATTGCCTGCATTGGTAGAGCAAGTCTAACTTTATGGAACCGGCCCAGCGTATAAGTAGCTAGTGTAGTTCCTTCAATTGTGGGATATTTTTATTTTTATAATTTCATTTATATAGGATGAATTAGTCATTTTACCTTGCAAATGCACCACATCCACCATTTTCATATTGTTTGCACTTAAAAATAATATAAGTTGTTAGTCGAAAAATGGTTAATAATCTATTTAAGGTTAGTCGATGCTTCAATAATCGAATGAGTAGTCAGTTAAGTTAAGTACAGTCAAATGAAAGATGATTTAGTCAGATCTTTCTCAATTTCAGAGTGTTACAAAGGTCGTGAGAACACTAAAATTGGTAAAAGTCATATGTAACAAATGAGAAATTCTAGTAACACTCACTTTTGAACACTTCTCTGGCACTCACTCTTTTATTGGATGGAATTCATGCATATCTCACCACTTTGTGTGGGTTCTATTTTCAAAGTGTACACTCACAATGATTTGAACCAATAAGAGATTGAGTATTAGAAAGAGTTTATAAAAGAGAGTGTTGTCAGCACTACTCGTAACAAATAATTAGGCCTTACGGTTACATTTTATTGTTTTATAGCTCAAGATAAAAACACGACCAAAATCTTAGAAATCTGATTAGAGAGAAAATTGTGTGAGTGAATTACCAAACAAATACCACGAGACCAGGGGAGTAAAGGCAAACCATGCGAATAACATTATATACTTTGTATCTTTGTATACATAAAAATAAATATATGTGCGCATTAATCAACTAACTTATTTTTACGCGCATTGACCTGTATATATCAGTTTTCAATTTGTCTTGGCTTACTAGTTCTCAAAAATTCTAAAACTTGCACTTTAGAGAAGTTGAAGAACCCACGATCGAGGGACAAAGTTCCTTCTTTAACATAATCCTTTAAATAAAAAGAAAATCATTTTTGAAAATTATTAGCCAAATCGTTGACTAATTTTCAATTTCCATATCAAATTGACATGTCACACCAACATAATTGTGTTTATCTAATCAAGACTACAACTCGAGTAAGCATTTTTTGTCGGGCAATAGTCTCATTGGCATACAACTTCAATCATCATTATCATCATCATCAAAAGATGTTGCATTTGGCATATTTGTATGAGTTAAATAGTGTTTACCCCTTAGAATTTGATCAAGCTTTGGTTTACCTTTTTGTAAAAAAAAAAATAGATCACAACCGTGCAATTTAAACATTCTTTGTTTTTAGACCTTCCTAAAATTTTATTGTACATAATAGATAATATAACACAGTGTAAATCAAAATTTCCTTAAATTATAACAGACGAAAGTACCTTAACTTAAATTTTAAAATTTAATGTCAGAAAAATCTAAAAAAGAATAATTTTCAAATTATGAAGTTAGACTCTAACAAAGAATAATTTTATGTGATGAATTAATCTTATATGTGATGAATTAGTCATTTCAGTCAAATGTTTTTTTTTTTTAGCAAATTTCAGTCAAATGTTTAAACCTTGCGAATACACTAAATCCACAGCTTTTACTTTTGGATATAAAATTAATTTTGTTGTTGTTCTTAATTAACACCTTCGGATGAGGTCTAAAAAAATGTAATGTTATTCTTTTTAAGTGCCTTTAGGACACTTGATCAAAACAATTAAAAAAGAATCTTTATTTTAGAAATGATATATTCAACACTTTAAAACTTTATAATTTGACTTTCGATACCTAGAATTTATCACTTCTTTTCATTTTTAGTTTCCTAATAAGTGTCTTTATGACATTTGTTAGCATGACAAGTAAATGGGATCCTTTGCAATTTGTAAAAAGAAATGATGTATCAATTTTTACTCTCTCCGTTTCAAAATATATATCGCAGTCAACCACTTCACAGATGTCTTTCAAAAACTTTGATATTTAATAACTTTAATTATCTATAATAAAAAATCGATATTTAGAAAGTATTCATTGAGACAAATTGAACAATATACTAACATATGTATTTATATATTTGTTAAAAAAAATATGGCTAAAGTAAGTTATGTGAATAGTACACATTATCAATTTGCGACATGTATTTAAGAAAGGAGGAAGTATTAAAAATGTTTTTCTGAAAAATCATTTAACCCCTTATATCAAAGCACTTCCTCCATCCCACAATGCGTTACACATTTGAAAGAAAAAAAATATGTTCCACAATGAATGATTCATTTTACTTTTCAAAGCAATGTTAATTACATTTTTTCAATTATACATTTCGATTAATGTTAACTGCATCACTCTAAATTTAATATTTTTCACTTTGCATTTATCATATCGGTGAATGTATCAATGTTTTATAAGGGTAATTAAAATCATTTTTCTTTATCTTTCACTTATACATTTTTCTTATCATGTGTAAATGATCAAATAACTCACTCATTATGAGACGGAGGAAGTAGCAGATTTTAATTTTCCTATCCGACAACATATGTACAAGTAATGGTAATATCTTTGTGCTCCAAGTTGTATCATTCAAGTAGACATAATGATTATTTAAGTGCTATGATTTGCTCCATTTGGAATTGGGAAATGTTTTGTATACATCTCATAGAGTGTATACACCATGAGAGATATGAAGAAGTGATGTGATATATGTGATAAGTTAATGATGTGTAGGAAGAGAGATATAGAAAGAAAATGAGTTGTTGAATGTGTGTAGGAAATTAATAGATGTATACATATCATTGTTGTTTAGAATTAATAACCTCACTAATGAGATATATTTTTTCCAATTCTTTTAATTTGAATGAGGCAATATTAGTACGTTTAAGTGGGTTGGACAAAACCGCTAAAATTGAAAGATCAAACCAAATTTTACCTCATACTTTCTAGTTCTGTTTAAAAATCAAGTCGAACCAAAAAGAAATCAAATGAGATTGGTTTGGTTCTCGATTATTAATTTTGAAATTCAATGAACTAATGAATTGAGTCGGTAGGTTTACCAAGTTTACTAAGCTCGTTTTGACTTATCTTAGGCCCCACGTTTTACTAACACTCTCGCACTAAAACAACAAACAATATGAACAGATTTCTCACACACTGAACAATACAATACATTTCACTTCATCTCACACTCAACAAACCACAAGCCCTAAATTTATGTTCATCGTCATAATCATTCTGCTCACCGCCGACGACATTTTGCTATTTGTGCTTTAAGCTTTTTGTTCTTCAAATTCTCTTGATTAGTTTTCAAATATTTCCATCTCTTATCTTTTACTTCCATTTTTCTCTTCTTCATTGCATCTCATTTTCTATTCATTTCTTCTTCTCTTATAAATGTTGTTCCGGTACCCCATTTAACTCTTAGGGTATGTTTGGATTGAGAGCTTACTTTTCTTTTTTAAATTACGAACTATGTAACTTTTTAAAAAAAAAAAATTAAATATGATTGAAGAATTATATGATCATTTATCATGATAATATGTTAACTTTTTAAAAAACAAATCATAGTTACAATAAAAAAAACATTTTGACATATAAGGCTATTGACAATTCAAACCTTGTATATGTATATTTTGTTGGACATTTCTAACTATTTCATCTGCATTATCATTCCTATTTACCAGAATTACTCCTAGGTTTCTCACAACCTCTCCTTGTATTATAGGTTCAACTTGTTGAATTTGGGGCACCTCTCGGTCCCAATCCTAATTCCTTAGTGTGGCTGCGGATATCTATTGTGAATTGTTTACTTGTTGTGTGGCCATTCCATTTGCTGCGGTCCACTCCATATTGGTGTTTGCTGCATCATTGTTATTCTTTCCACTCCAATTCCATGTTTCGGCTGCTATTGCTGGTATGGTATGCAATTCAATTCATCTAATTTCAGGTTAGGTTTACTTTGTTTCTAATTATTCACTTTGTTCTTTTGCTTCCCTGTTTCAATTACTATGCATAACATGAACAATTGTTTAGTTATTATCATCATTATGTCTGAGTAGATTTTTTATAGAGTCTGGAATATGATGAACGTCGTACCAATGATACTCAGTTAAATTGTATGATTAGAAATTGTAACTGGAATTATTTTTAAGTCTTAAAATTCTGAATTTTAAACGATGAATTTTACGGTGAAAGCTGAAATAAAGTGATACTGGGTTCTTCTTGAAAGAGCGGAACCTGTATCTGACCGTAGAAAATTCAGAAATTGATTTTGAAAAACAGCGAGAGCATTCTTTTTAATTAATTTAGAAATTTCTAATTTTCAAAAATGCTATTTTAAACTTGTGGCCATACACGGAAAAGCTGGCGTCTGTGAGTTTAAAATACGGTACCGGTTATGCGAAAGCTAACAGGACCTTTAAATTAAAATTTCTACTAAAAATAACTTTTCAAACGTAAATTGATTATTTTTTCAAAGAGAGTTTTGAAGTTGTAAGGCGTACGCGCGAAAGCGGTCGAATAGATTACAAAGTCAAAATTCGGTGTCGTACACGCGAAAGTTGATGACCCCTTTAATTTAATCCTTTTAACGCACGAAAATATTTTCCTGTTACAATAATAAAATACAATTTAGCAAGCATCAATGGTCGACACAAATTATATTACAGACTCTCGTCATTTAAAGTAATTAAAAACAAGTTATTTTCCAATTTTGTAACTAAACTAATTAGCATCGCCTTAGATAAACAACGTGGCAATAGATAACGGTATTTGACATTGGTCTTTGTGGGATTCGACATCTTTTATACTAAAACCGATATTTCCGTGCACTTGCGGACCTATCATTAGCATGTTAACCATTCATGATGACTCTCATCCATCTGTTGTCTTAAAGACAATAATGAATTTGTTGTTAAAGATGGTATGGGATTTCGACCAGGAATGTGTGTTATAAGGAGAAAATGCAGTTGTTGCATTATCAGCATACTTCGATGCATTAGTTTGTAGGCATGCGATCATTGATGTTAGCATACCATAGAGTTATTCCCTGGTGACCATTGGTAACGTAAATTGTAGCATATAAGTTAATCTAGTGTCCATTGTTTTTTCAATCAGGGCTAGTGCCCCTAGGGGTCATAGGAAAGGATATTGGTGGTGGCACAGAAGCCACAATTTCTGGTTGTTACAATATTGCTACTGTCGAAAAAGATACAAGAGAAGTTACCCCCATAACTTTCGAAACCGGCATAGGAGAAGTTACTCCCATAGCAGTTGACACATTAACACTAACCGTCAAAACAGGCGCCTGGGTTGATTGTTCTTGTGTGTTTTGAACATTGTTTTATGTATTAGATGTGGTAGCATTACTTGTATTTGAATTTGTATTAGAACGAGCCATTTATGGAAGGGTCTTGCCATTTCTTAAACGCATACACAAATAACAATTTACCCAGAAAAAATTTCTAATGCAAGAACACACAATGTTATAGAAACTTGTTAAAAAGTTTAGTTGTTTTTATAGAAAAACTTTCACAAATAAAGTCCCACTTGTCTTGGATTGTTGATCTTGCTTCCTAAAAGAGAATTTGAATTTCTTTTAATCGAAATAAAAGACTTGTCGAATCTTTCTCCATTGAATCTTGTCGAATTCAAGTGTATTTAGCATACACTTGAAGAACTCTTCTTTCGACTTGACAATCGTCCTCTCGAAAACAAACACTAAAAAATTCAGGCTAACTGTTATCTAACGTGGGATTGTGGTCACTGGAAAATCATTCTATAAGACCTGAATAAAAATCCATTTAATTTACGCATGCGGTGGTATTATCACCTGAAAGTCTTTCAAGTAGATCCTTATGAAAAATTTGATCATAAATTTAAGTTTCCAGGGAGATGTTGTCTCTTAACATTTATCTAAGTAGACCTAATAAAATATATTACACAAGTTAGTTAATATATATATGATATATTATTTATAATCAATGTAAGATTGTATTAAAATAATACAATGATGTTAATATAATATGAATTAATGAGAATAAATTTGTATCTGGATATAAATCATTCTAAATGGAATTGAAATCGCTTTGTCAACTAAGATGACATGTATAAATTTATAATGGAGATCAAGATTATCTTTTAAAAAATTATTAATCCATCAGTAAATGAAATTTAGCCAACCTCCTCACCATATATTGTTTCTCAATGCTTAACCCAATGGACAAAGTCAGGATTTATATATAAACAACACAAGTAAAGGGGAAAGTAGCTTCTGCATATTAGTCATAGCTCACAATAAAGTATTAAACATATTGGCCATAAGAGAACTTAACTAAAGTTATTAGCAAACTATAATTAGTTTTGGAAAAACATATATAAGCATCATAAGCAATGACGGATCTTGAGTTTTTTGGTTTAGGGTGCCAAATATTTGTGGTATACTCCCTCAAAAAGAAAAAAATATTTGTGGAATATATATTAAACAGTTTCAAAATATTAGCAAAATTATCAAGAGGTGTATAGGTTTAATTGTTTGAATTTTACATGAAGCATAGCAGTTCAAGTCCGGATGGGAACATTTTTTTTTAATAAAAGATTATTAATGCAAAAGAAATATATAAAAAAAAAAAAAAGTAGGGAGGTCGAACACGTGTCCGCAAGAACAACAACATGTCATTTTTCAACTGAACCAACCATACATATGTGATATAACATAACTAATATAATATTTATATGAAACTTGGAAGGTGTAGTGGTTCCTATGGGTCTCCAAGGAGATCTTCCACTGATCATAAGACAAGAGAGCCACAGAAAATTGGGTTACTTTTGCTTGTGTCCAAGTACAACAAATAATGTCTGGTAGGCTCCCTTATGAAGTTCAAATCCTTTATGAAATACCCCTTCCAAGAACAGTTTAGCCATATTAGACCATCTATTCTAGGACAGACATAAAATTAGCCATACCCCTTCCTCTTGTCTTTATTTTGTCAAATAGTTTCAAATTCTCTTATGATTGATGAGATTTCAACAACCCATACAACATACAAGTGTATATCACAAAGTCAGACTTAATTCCTTTCTGCTCCATCTCATAAAACAACTTCCAAGCACCGTACATTTCCCCTAAATGAAAGTATGAATCAATGATTATTCCATAAGAAACAACATCAGGTTTGATGTTTTTTGAGCTCATCTCTTGTAGAAGCCTGGTTGCGTCATCAAACAACTTCATCCGACAACAACCAGATATCATTGTGTTATAAACTTGGGAATCATCGTTTATCACTCTATTGAGCAATAAATAAAACAACTTCATTGCATTTTGGACATCATTGAACACAAAGTACTTAGAGACTTGTGTTGTGTAGCAAATCAAATCAACTTGCAAACCCTGTTTCAAAATTATATTGATGAAAAGTTTGGACACGTTTACCAAACCTTGTTTGCATAAACAATCAACCAACACTCCAAATGTGTAAACATTTGGTTTAATCTCTTTGAACAATAGTTGTTAATAAAATGAAAAAACTTTATTGAACTGATCAGTAACATAACTACCTAAGAATCGTTAACATAACGGTTGGGATGCGTATTTGCAAGTTGAAGGTCACCTCTTAAACTCTCTGGTTTGCATTTTTTTCATCATAATTTTTCTTATTTAACATTTTAAATTTAAGAAAACACTCAATTTGAACCTGAGAAAGAGCATTGGTGTAAAACAGACACTAACACTATACTTTAGACATTTATGTGTTTTGTTATCAAAATACCAATATGTATAGTATTTAATAACTCAATATAATTATAATTATATATTTAAGACGGACCTCCAGTTTTATAACTGGATTTTGGTAGATGAAAGATTAATAAAAATATTTGTTCGAAAACATATTTTCATATTATTGATTAGAATATAGATTTATTTTTGTTTTAGTTACGATGACGATTATTTTAAATGTTTACGAATGTTATTTTTAATTTAAATATAAGATATTTCTTAAAATAAAACTATATTTATTTTATTAAGGGTCTATTACTATTACGAGAGTCGGGTCTTCGATTTTATAGGGATAGTCATGTTCATAAATATGAGAGAGCCACAAACAATTGGGTTACTTTTGCTTGTGTACAAATACAACAAATAATGTCTGGTAGACTTCCTTGTGAAGTTCAAATCCTTTATGAAATACCTCTTTCAAGAACAGTTTAGCCATATTAGACCATCTATTCTAGGACAGTCATAAAATTACAGCAGTGTAGGCACAAACATCAAGTATTATTCCTCTTGTCCTTATTTTGTCAAATAGTTTCAAATTCTTTTCTGGTTTATGAGATTTCAACAACCCATCCAACATATAAGTGTATATCACAAAGTTAGACTTAATTCCTTTCTGCTCCATCTCATAAAACAACTTCTAAGCACCGTACATTTCACCTAAATGAGAGTATGAATCAATGATTATTCCATAAGAAACAACATCAAGTTTGATGTTTTTAGAGCTCATCTCTTGTAGAAGCCTCGTTGCATCATCAAACAACTTCATCCGACAATAACCAGATATCATTGTGTTATAAACTTGGGTATCACGGTTTATCCCCCTATTGGGAAATAAATAAAACAACTTCATTGCATTTTGGACATCATTGAACACAAAGTACTTAGAGACTTGTGTTGTGTAGCAAATCAAATCAACTTGCAGACCTTGTTTCAACATTATATTGATGAAAAGTGTGGACGTTTACCAAACCTTGTTTGCATAAACAGTCAACTTACACATTTGGTTTAATCTCTTTGAACAACATTTGTTCATAAAATAAAAAAACTTTATTGAACTGATCAGTAACATAACTACCTAAGAATCGTTAACATAAAGGTTGGGATGCGTATTTGCAAGTTGAAGGTCACCTCTTAAACTCTCTGGTTTGCATTTTTTCATCATAATTTTTCTCATTTAATATTTTAAATTTAAAAAAACACTCAATGAGAGTTGAACCTGAGAAAGAGCATTGGTATAAAACACACACTAACACTATATTTTAGACATTTATGTGTTTTGTCAAATAGTTTCAAAGTCTCTTCTGGTTTATGAGATTTCAACAACCCATCCAACATATAAGTGTATATCACAAAGTGATGCTTAATTCTTTTCTACTCCATCTCATAAAACAACTTACAAGCACCCTACATTTCACCTAAATGAGAGTATGAATCAATGATTATTCCATAAGAAACAACATCAGGTTTGATGTTTTTGGAGCTCATCTCTTGTAGAAGCCTCGTTGCATCATCAAACAACTTCATCCGACAACAATCAGATATCATTGTGTTATAAACTTGGGTATCATGGTTTATCCCCCTATTGGGAAATAAATAAAACAACTTCATTGCATTTTGTTCATGAGTATATTGTAAGAAACTATATCAAGGCCAATACCCTTTTTCTCCATTTCATTATACGAATCAACAACATTATCATTATTTTTAGGGGTTTTATTTTTTTGTATTGTACTTAGCACCTTATTGAACTTGTATGTTGGAGAAGCGGGATCTTTATTTGACATATCTTAAAAAGTAGCTATGACATAGGAGTAATTGAAAATGAGTTTCTAAAATGGTTATCTTGGTTTATCCTCCTTTTGGGCAATGAATAAAACAACTTCATTGCATATTGGACATCAATGAGCACAAAGTAGCCAGAGACTAGTGGTGCATAGCAAATCAAATCAACTTACATATTATGTTTCAACATTATATTGATGAAAAGTTTGGATAATAACTACAATCACTATAAGAATCGTTAGTGCAGCGGTTGGGATGCATGTTTGCAAGTTGACGGTCACTTGCTCAACTCTATGGTTTTCATTTTTTCATCATAATTTTTTATTTATTTAATATTTTAATTTTAAAAACCAGTCAATGAGAGTTGAACCTGGGAAAGAGCATTGGTATAAAATACACACTAACACTAGGCTTTACACATTTATGTGTTTGTCATCAAAATACCAATATATATAGTACTTAATAACTCAATATAATTTTAATTATATATTTCACACGGACCTCCAATTTGATAACTTTTTTTTTCGTAGTTGAAAGATTAATAAAAATATTCGTTCGAAATTGTATTTTCATATTATTGATTAGAATAAAGATTTATTTTTGTTTTAGTTATAATGATGATAATTTTTAATGTTTACGAATGTTATTTTAAATTTAAATAGAAGATTATTCTTAAAAAAATTGTGTATTTATTTTATGAAGGGCCTATTTTTATTACGAGAGTCGGGTCTTTGATTTTATAGGGACAATCATGTTCATGAGTATATTGTAGGAAACTACATCAAGGGCAACACCCATTTTGTCTATTTCGTTTTATGAATCAACAACATTACTATTATTTTTAGGGATTTTCTTCTTTTGATTGAACTTAATACCTGATTAAACTTGTATGTTGGAGGAGTAGGATCTTCACTTAACATATCCCGAAAAGCAGCTATAACATCAGAGTAATTGGAAATGAGTTTTTGAAATTGGGTATTATGGTTTATTCCTCTTTTAGGCAATGAATTAAACAATTTCATTGCATTTTGGACATCATTGAGCACAAGGTAACCAGAAGAGCAAACCCTGTTTCAACATTATATTAATCAAAAGTTTGGACTCGTTTACGAAACCTTGTTTGCATAAACAATCAACCAACAATCCAAAGGTGTAAACATTTGGTTTAATCCATTTGAATAGCATTTGTTCATAAAATGAAAAAGTTTTTTTGAACAAATCAGTAACACAACTACCTCGAATCAATGCATTGTGTGTGTGTACATATGCATGTGAGTTAGCACTATCAATGAAATCATCGTATAACCGATAAGCCTCATCAACAGTTGTTGGATTCTTACAAAGAGTATCAATAACAGTATTAAACACTTATGTATCAAGATTAACACTTTTTCTAACTCACTTCACTGCATATTCAATGTTCCCTGGTTTGCAAAGTCCATCCACCAAAATTCCATTACTAAATTGATCAGATCTAATCCCATAAGAATCAGATGAAGTGTAAAATTTGATAGCTTCGTCAACCTTCGCTCGTGAGTAAAACCCTTTCAACTGAGTATTCTAAGTAAAACCAGTTGGTTCAAACTCTAATTTTGAAACTTTTGCAAAAAAAGATAAGGAATAACCCAAGAGATTGACACGAGCTTAACACTTCATGAAAATATTGCAGGAAACTATATCAAGGGCAAACCTATTTTCTCCATTTCATTATACGAAACAACAACATTACTATTATTTTTAGGGGATTTTTTCAGGATTGAACTTAGCAGCTGGTTAAACTTTTACGTTTGAGGAGTATGATCTTCATTCAACATACCCTGAAAAGCAGTTATGGCATCCGAGTAATTGGAAATGGGTATCTGAATGGTGGCTTTAGAGCGAGGTAATGTTGATATGAAACGCATGAACTTCTTTGCGGTGGCAACATTTGACCGGAAACTTCCCATTATCGTCATCAGAGCAACTGATGTGTCTTGGGTTAATGAGTCAGCGTCGTTTTGGGATCACCACCAACTCTGGAATGCATGTAGTACAAAAGAAACTCTATTTGAATATTTATTCTTTTATAATATAATATGCATAGTTGAGAGATAAAAGACTGTATAATATTATTTTAGACAGAAATGTATTTATATTGATATCTTCTACTATTTATCTATCTATCTATAACTAAATAAACTAACATTTTTTAGATTAATTTAATGTAACTAACTTTTCTCAAGCTTTTGTTTCTTGCTTTGTAATCTACATTATATTTTCATTCAATGACCACATTTAATACATTTTAATTTTTTATGATTTTTGAACACACCTTTTTTATTTGTGGGAAATGCTACCCGATGTCCATGGGACACCGGTTAAGGATACTAAAAAAGGAAATTGTATAGTAACTATTGTATTGAAAATTGTGTAATCAATCCATAAAAAGTTAAAAATGTTTCCTTTTATAATAATAACTTGTTTTTTAGTATCCTTAACCAGTGCCCTGGGGGCACCGGTTAGCATGGCTCTTTATTTATTCAATATATTCCCTGATCAACACCAAATAGGCAAATACAATCAAAGATGTTGCACTCCCACAATTATATTATGAATACTTTCCAATGAGCTGCAACAATTTACACACTTGCTAGAATTATGTTGAACTATATCTTTACCCGTGAGTCTTGTTATATTCTTTTTATATATTTGTATTTATAATCTTTGCATATACATATTATAGTAACTAACAACTAATTTTTCAAATACATAATATAGGGATTAACAAAACCGAGTTAGAATGTATAACAACTGACCTGAAAAACAAATTATTATCAAAGATTTAAGTGGAAGAAAAAGTAATCAAAAAATATAATGAAGAAAATATAGAGCCTAAAAGAATCGTTATATGAAATATTTTGAACTAACCCAAGACCCAAACTGAGTCCTCTTAGGTATGCCTTGAACCCATCAAACAGGCGACACCACACGATGAACACGACCTAAAATTCATTCGATTACGGTGCAAACCGATAGTCTCTCACTGATCTGAGGGTTGCTTACGCCTATACAGGCCGAGAGTTGCTCATCACAAAGTCAGGAGTTGCTCACACCTATGCATAATCGTTATATGTATTGTTTTTATCCCTTCAAAGAAAAATGTATTGCTTTTGTCCATCTGTGTAGAGATATGACAACATTATTTAGACAAATTGACCAACCGTTTGATTAAATTTGAAATATATCAAGGTCGTATTATCATGTTTTTTTTAATATATAGAATTTGTATTCTTTAATGAAACTAATTGTGTAAATATATCAAAAAATTTCAAAATGGATTACTTAGACAGGCTGAATTAATAGAATGTGTAATAGCTAATGGTGGATGAAAAACATAAGAAATAAGGTTTGAATTGTGCATATGTTGTATTTTTTTATTAACCATTTCATGTAGGACAGATTGTTCCTAAAACTTAATGGGTTGTGCATAATATTTTATTTTTTTTATCAAAACATTTAACTTTGGTTTACAGTATGAAGCTAAGATGAAGTTTTATTCTTGAAGGAAATATGAAATTAAAGCATAATATATATATATATATATATATATAAGGCTTGCTATAATAGACTCACTCATTTTTATGAAGGTCTATTTTAACAACCAACACCTTTTCACTTTGACAAAAAGACCCATGTTTTTATTTTTTGAGAAAGTTAATATTAAAGTATACAATGTCACTTGCAGAAAGAACATTGATGCCTCATGTGTTTACGGAAGAACCACTTCCCAGATTGAAATTGGATCTGCTCAACCAATTTATATATCAACATTAATTAGCTTGCCAACAAAAATTAGATCATTACGGGCTTTCTAGATTGACCACACATTTGAATGTCAGATTAAAGTAAGAACCTATCCTCGACTGTCTATCCCTAAAGACACAAAGACCTGAAACAACCCCAACAAGCTATTCAAGAGGACTCATTCCGACCCTAACAATTCTCTAGATTTATGTGTTAACCATTCATTAGTTTGTTCATGTAATATTTAATATAATAAGAATCTTATACTATACAATAGCACTGCATGAAAAAATAACATTTTTCAATTGCATTTGCAGCGAAACGATCACTGAACCAAATCATATGCCATTGAGTTAGTTCCACTTCTAAAAAAAATTGAAAACCGAACCAAAAAAACAAAATATATGTAGATTTGATATGTTTCAATTTTTTTTATTGAAAACCGAACCAATCTGGACCATTACACCTCTAATTATTGGAATTATAAGCCCTTGATAATCACTTACAACCATCTAGTTCAGCATGCAAGAACTGCGAAGATTTAATCTTCTAAAACCTTTTCTTTGAGGGTTAGTTGTTGGAATATTTCCAAAATAAATGAAAACCCTTTATTTCCCTTTTCTTTACCAAAAAAAAAATTTAAATAAAACTATTTAAAAAAAATGTGTCAATTGTAACTTGTTGTGTTAACTTTCTTTCATATTTTATTTTTTTAAAAAAATATTGGCAAAGATCATAAAATACTTCCATAAGGTGTTGTGGTCATTCTAATAGTTGAAGAATAAATAGATATGTGGTGGAAATTGGTTTGTGGGAAGATCAGAAGTCAGCCCTTGCATGTTTCACGAATTATATGTGGAATGCATTTAAGATAGTTCCCTAAGTAATCATTATTTGTGCATCTTTTATTCTGTTTTTTTGGGTATTTTGAACTATATTGACCTTTAGCATAGCTGAAATTTTAAAGTCTAGTTGACAATTAAATTAGGCACATTAGCCTGAGTTGTTTTGACAGGCCAGCATTTATGCAATTGTCACTTTCTCTTGAATCAGTAATATTCTTCTTATTCGGTATCTAAGAAATAAATTGTTATATATGTGGTTCATGTTATATAGGTTTGGGGCTGGTTGCAACATTTGTTGAATATCACTCTTCTTCAGTACTTCATTCAAATTTTCTTATTTTGCATTTTGTTTCTACTTAAAGTAGCGGTTGCAAAAGAATCAACTCACTCCATCCAATCCATCTAAAATAGGGAGTGGCTCCGCCAACAACAAAATCATAAGAAAAACACATTAAACATGATGATTTGGTAGGTGAAGAGATGACGACTTGATCAAAATACCTTACAAATATATGATTATAAAAAAAAAATAGTACGCCTCTTTCTTTTAGGGGTGTACATAGGTTGAGTCAATTCGAAAAATCCGATCAAACCAACCCAAAAAAATAGGTTTCGGATAACTGTACCTTACATATGAATGATGATCGGTCTTTATATGGTGTATGATGAGAGACTGTTTACCAACTTGAACAAATCGATAACAAAAACAATAATTTGTCCTCACAATCGCTTTAGGTGTGGGGAATATGGTGAAAATATTTGGCACATATTTGTTGTTTGTCTAATTGTTGTAGAGACATGGAAAATTTTGGGGTTTTAGGACTTGATTGAACCATATTTTTTTTTCTTCTGATTATGGTATTGTTGATCTATTCTTTAATATTACAAAGAAAATGTCTCATGTAAAGAGTAGTATTTGGTGTGCGATTGTGTGGAGTCTTTGGAAAAGTCGTAACTTAAAGTTTTTGGATGAGATTGATGAAGTTGGTATTGAATCAAGATGAGTTTTAGAACAATATCTCTAAGGCTTTGATGATAACAATGTATAAAAGAATAATAGGATACTCTGAAGTTTGTTCAAGTGTGTAGGACCATATAACTAAAATCTTACTCTAAAGCAAAGAAATTTTGAAGTACCTTTGTGCAGAAAACTCCTTAAATGACAAAGGATTTTGAATCTGAAGAAACTTCTCAAGGAAGTTTGATGCACAAGCAATTCTTCAAACAATAGCTCTATTCAAAACTCCTATAAACCTTAAAAGTTTTAAGAAACACACAAGTAGAACAACACCCATAACTGTGCCAAAACATTGATCGAATCTTAGCACAAAAACTCTTAATTTTATTTTTTTTACAAACTTCTATCTTAGAATTCTTTTTAAGAGTTTAGAAATATTATTAAGATACGAAGTCTTTTATACGTATGGTTAAATTAGTTTACCACTCTTTGAGTCTCAAGTGTAAACAATCATTATTTCAAAAAAAACAAGTGTAAACAATCATCAAATTATAGTAAACTCGTAATCGTGTTGGATTGAGGGAAGTCCTCAAGGTGAGGCAGGAAATCTTAGACGTGGTGTCTAAGTATTTTTGTAATCAAGGTTGATTATAGTGGAAAAATCTCTCATGTGTGAGACAACTAGATGTAATTCCAAATTGTGCAGTGAACCATGATAAACATTTATGTTAATAAACATTTTTTTTACAATAAAAAAATAATAATAATTTATGTTGATAAACATTTATGTAGTATATTAATGTGAAATGTATTTTTTTAAATATGCTTATGATTTTCTTTCGAGAAAAAAAAAAGCCATCGTAGAATTAATATAAAATTAGTTCTAGTACATTTTGATTTATGGACTCGAAGTCCATCGTGGGGTTTATTGGATCATGTGTTGCACACAGTTTATTGCCGGTGGTTGCTCGTTTTTCAAGTCTCCCTAGATTTATAAATTCAAACTTTGAATTTTTCTTCTTTCAACTATAAAAAACAGTGATTGCTCAAGTTAAAGCCCAACTCAACTCTGGCTACAAAGTATGTGGTTCATGAATTTCCTCATGATATATGTCCTACACCATTCATTTAACGTCCAAGGTCAAATGTATATTATGGACATTAATAAAATAAAATTGTATGCATGTGAATCAAGGAGAAATTAAGACTAGTTGCAATTTGGGTTAATTGTGCCCTATCAGTTATTTCATGCATATGAGTTGGAATATTAATTCATAGGGTTATTATTAGTTGAGAGTGACCTGTTAATTGTGAAAGGCATAAATTAGCATGATATTGCTGACTTGTATTTGTCAAAATTTTCTTGTTATATAAATTTCAATATTCAATATAACTACTTTCGTGGACAACTAATTAGTGAGTCCATGAAATACTTGGAAAGTAGGTAATGTTTTTAAGGTTCAATGGTCGTCCATAAAACAATGTTGAGATTTTATCTAAATGAAGAACTCATCAAATCAAACTATCAAAGAAATATGGTTGTGTGGTTTAAAAGAACCAGTTAAGATGTGTGGTTGAATATAGTTCGGTCATTGTTGTGTCAATCCAAAAAAAAAATTAAGAAATCATATCTAATAATTGTTTCAAAAAAAAAAATTCATATCTAATAAGACTACGGAAATTTGGTCTTGTCCAAAAAAAGTTTAATTTAGTTAAATAAACAAGTTTATTTCTGTAATAAAATTGAACAAGTTTATTTAATTTTCTACCGTTTTATAAAGGAATTTTCTACATAAAATAGCAACTTCTTTTAATTTGAACAATAATATGGAAAACTGTTACACTATGTAGGATGAGAGATGTCAAACTCACTACTAAGAAATAAAATATGTTACGAAAGTTAGTGATCGATTTAGAGTGATAATCCATTAATTTCTTCCTCAAGTTTATCTCGCTATTTTTTATTTTTAAAATAAAATATTGGATAATCATTACATAATATGCGGTGGCGGAGCCAGAAAAAAAAGCTCGGGTGGGCTACTAAAGTTAGCCGTTGAAAAATTGTTTAAAGTCTCACAAAATAGACCTATAATTGAATTATTTAAATTTTTCGGGTGGACCACTACACCATTTTGCAGGAATTTGGATCATCCAAAACCTAAAATCAACATAAATTTGTATAAAATCTCGCAAAATAGACCTATGATCGTTAAATTTTTTATTTTTCGGGGTGGACTCATGAAGTGCTCAATCACTGATAATATGTTCATCAGGTGGATTCCTTATGAAAAAACACATTCATTCATATACATTTGCATCTTTGTTAGTTCATATACGTTAGTGGGGCGTGTCACCTGACCGTCACAATGTTATGAAGATTTTTCATGCACAAAGTGGGTAATTTAACCAAACCAAGCTCTGTAAGCGGCATGTTGGATCGCGAATGGAGCCTAAAACACACGGATCATATCATTGATCTAAGAGAAGTCATACAAAGGTTTTGATATTACATCTTCATCCCAACACTTTAAAGATTATATATGCGTCGTCTCACTTATGCAGAAGTTAGATTATTAATAAATTTTGCATATTAGAAATATATATATATATATATATATATATATATATATATATATATATATATATATCTCAAAAATTTCACACAAAAACACCTTGTTAGGGAATTGATCCTCTTCATGATGTAAAACTTTTAAGGTGATATGAAAATTTTGTTTCTATTACTCTCTCTTTGTAAATATTATTAAATAAGTGCAACTATAAAACAATGTATGAAATCATCTTCTTGAGAGGATCCACTCCAGTCCCACAGTGCTATAGTGTCACATGCAATGCAAGTAAGATGAAGAATAACAGTGACAACAAAAATAATAATCACATATCTATTACTTTTTGTAAGCTAAAAAGATTTCATTAATCAACATAAAAAAGAAAAATACAACTTAAGCATAAGATATGCTCAAGAGAGGAACCAAAAAAGTTATTACATCATATCTTAGGATCAGTAAAATGGAAAGCATCTGATCCTAAGCAAATAGATCAAATAACCCCAATTCAAACACTATATTTGTTACTATATGTGTTACTATAGTCTCATCTCTCAAAGACTGTATTTGTTTACAACTTCGAATTATTTAGTGGTAATATATAACAACCATATCCTATACACAACTACATATAATGAATATGCAACAATCTTATAAAAAAAAGTGCAAAAATATGAAGAGAATCTTAAAATGGTCCATGTCTCTTCGAACTTAACCAAAGGTCCTGGGTTAGAATTCAGCCTTGATCAGCAGTCCATTGTAGTCCTACCCGACTCGAGGGTTAGTCTTTGCAGTTGCGTGTAGAGGATACTGAGTTTGCACCAAAAATATGAAGAGAATCATTTAAGCATCCCTTGGAAAATCAAAAGGGATCCAATTACCAATTAACAAGTCTGCATCATGAATTTGATCAGGAGCAAGAAATGGTGGTGGAGGTTGAGTGACTTGAAATGGAAGGTTAATCATCATTTCAGAATTGGACCACAATACATGATCATGTGATGGTGAATCCTCTTCACCTGGTAAAGGTGGTAGCTCAAAATTCACATTCACAGCATCATCATGAATATTACTACAATGATCAATTCTATCTTTTTGAAGGGTTTGCATAGAATTGAACTCACTAAAATGTGTTACTGTTGTGGATGGTAATTGTTCTGGATTAAGATTCAAACACCCTTTGAAACCAAGTTCTAATTCAGACAAATTTAAACTACTTGTACCAACTTCAACATTTGATAGCCTTGAATTTTCTAGACAAGGATCAAAATTTGTTTTTCGCATTTGATCATGACTATGAGAATCAGGCTTTTGATTGAGGAAATTTGCATAAACCAATGCAAGATCAATATTGGGTCTATCATTCACCAATGAGGAGCTAGAAGATGAAATATTAGTCCTCAAAATAGGATCATAAGAATGAGAATTAGGTGAGTTTTTGAAAGTGAGAGAGTCAAAGGATCGATGTCTTACTAATGTTTTGTTGTTACCTCTTCTGTTTTTTCTGCAGCCACCACCAACAGGAACATTTCTGAGGGATCCACCTTTTGTCCAATACCTTCTGCATCCTTTGCAAAAATACCTTGGTTGAGTTAAGCTGTAGTTATTGTAGTAGCAGAATTTTGTGTTTGAAGAACCACACCTTGGACAATTTGGTGATATCTGATTAGCTTTCCACTCACTCTCCATGTCTGCATCTGTGTGACATAGAAAAATACTGGGAGGGAGAGAGAGAGAGAGAAGGGAAATGTTAACAGAAAGTGACAATGCTACATAGTTGAGTTATATATGTGGTACAAGAAGTGATATCAGCACTCCCTCTCTTTTTAACATTATCTATGTAGCAGAAACTCTTTAGATCATTGTTGTGTCTCGTATTCGACACTTACACATGTGATTATATTCAATCATTTTTTTTTTTCAAATTACTATTCATGTTGACGTGTCAATGTCATGTGGTGTTCATGTTAGTGTGTCATTGCTCTCTACTATTGATTGAAACTTATGCGCACTATATAAATTTATACGACATACATGAATTTTAGCCGATAATAGAGAGTGTGGGAAAGAGGGTGTCAAATAAAGTGTTGCTATCACTACTCATATATAAGATTTTTTATATTGGCATAACTCATTCTTATAGAAGTGACTTGTAAGTTGACGGATGTCACTCCTTATAAATTCTAGTACGCTTGCTATATGGTTAATTTGTTGGATGGCCCGAGTCGTTATGCTTGTACTATATTAGATTTTTATATTGGGTCTAACTCTCTTTACAAAACCAGTTAGTAAGATGAAGTGAGTTACTTTTTTTTAACAAAAAATGATGTCAATCATTATAAACTTGTTGAAAATTATTCTATTTTCTCGTAGGATTTGGATTTTTCTCAATAACTTTTTTTCGAATAGAAAATGTTGGTATTGTTAGCTTTTACTAAAGGTAGAGATTGAATCATTAAACCCCTTATGACTCCACTTTCTAACTCATCACCCCAGCCACCAAGTCATCCTTGTATGAGCTAGATTTTTCTCAATAAGTTTTTGAGTCATGAGAGGGAGTCTCACTGAGTTGGATCATCACGCTGTGCTAAGATCAACTACACAGGTGAGTTAACATCGCATCTTCATCCAAAATCCTAAGACATTAGACTTACGGGTTCTTTCACTTATATGTTGTTCAACATCAACTCATTCATCTAATCAGACTTTAACTCACATTGGACATATCACAACATCACTCCCTTGAGTGTGATACTCTTCTCGTCCTTGATCCCTCATAAAATTGAATCAGGGCTTTAGGCCATGAGAGAAAGACTCACTGGATCAAATCATCACATTGGACTACGAGCAACCACACAAATGAGTTGGACAACACATCTTAACATTGAGTTTACGGTTAATCTCAACTCTTTCATCCAATATGAAACTATAACTTACACATGACACATAACAACCTAACTAATATGGTATTGGTGGAAGTTTGAGTTCCCAAAGCACATTGAGTGTTGGGGTTAATTAGTCATTAGTGTAAAATTGTGCACATGAGATGAGATCATGGGTTATATGATCTTGGAAATGTATATGTATTCATGCACATGAGCATGCATGAGGTAAATAAGCCAGGTAGTGTGCCACTAAACCCTAGGCTAATACAGGCTGTCGGTGTTTAGTACACATGGCATGATGATATTGGTGGGGATGAGGGTGATTGGGGAAGCAAAGCCATCGAAAGTACAATTTTCAGGTTCCTTTCAACAGCAGACAGCGTTTAGATATCAACACATTCCTTCAAAAGGGTAGCATCCCAACCCCACATCACATTGCAGTCACATATACCATCATATATTAATTCCTTAGTTACCATACTTGAGAAAGTAGAAACTCACTGTTTTTCTTACACAGCCTTTGAAATTTTATTATTTTTTTCTATGAAAAGTTTTACTTCTCAGATTGCAACACTGAGAAAGCTAACTTATATTAAAAGGAAAATGAAATTTTGGCACTGTACTGTGCAAGTTCTTATTGTTTTCGTCCCTACTAATCATTGTTTAGGCTCCTTGTTTGGCATAAATTTATTACTACTTATTAAACAGTGGTAACATTAATAGTTGTTTGTGATCCTTAATATTGCATTCAAATATAGTCGATGCAGCCCTAATCACAATCACATTGCAGTTTCGATAATTAGTAAAAATCCTTTATGTCGAGGTGGTCGACATTTAATAAAGTCCAGCATATTACTACCGGCTAAAGATCATCTCCAACTTGAAACCTGACAAAGAAGAAAAATATTAACGTAATAATTAACTTACTAATATTTGTCGTTTAAAAAAAATTACTGTAGAGACTATATTGATATAGAGATCAAAGAACTATAGTCTCCTATAAAATCACACATTTTAATCATTAAAACTTTCTTGGTGAAAACTTAGAGTTCAAGTTGTGGCTAATTTAGTTGAGATGGTACAAGCTGGTCTCTTGGGCAAGAAAGAGGCACATGGGAGCTAAGTAAGCATTTTTATGAAGAAAGAATGTCTCTTTTGTATGAATGATGATACGGAACTTTTCGTTGACTCTTATTTCTTGGATCATGGGCTTCTAGGATCATGTGACCCTAAGATTTTCATTGATATTCGTAAAATACTCAATTTATAAATGAAATTAATGCAAAATTATTTAGTACTTGCTTTAACTAGTAATCCTAAAACTCCTCACCGTTTCCCCATGATACACAACCTGTAATACAAAAATATGCAAGCATGCATTTTGTTGATGGGAGAGTGTTTACGTTAATGAGTTTAGTCATAGTAGACTGCCTATAATTAGGCATGACAATGGACAGAACAGATTTCACCTTCCCGTCTTTAAATTTTATATACTAACATATTACTCCATCCGTTTCACAATATCATTTTTAGAGAATAATTTTGTTTCACTTTACTTGTCACTTTTAAGTTTCAATGCAACATTAATCACTGGTTTATCAAGAATACTCTTACTTATTTTTGATGAAATTCTTTGTATTATAGAAAATACACAAAGAATTTCATCAAAAATAACAAAATTTATTTAATTTCTTGGTATGTGTAATTTCTTCAAAAGTGACAAGTATTGTGAAACGGATGAAGTCTCTTATTTAATCCTTAATGGAGATGAGAAATTGAACCACATTCTCATCTCAGATACAGGTATCTCCGCCATGTCTCTATCCAACGGTGAAATCTTTTCTTTTTTCAATTAAAAAGAAGGTTTTTCAACCCTATACCTGAACATGTCCCAAAACAAAAAAATTCCCCAAACTTGAACCTACTACTAGAAATTAATTTCCACCATATTTATATTAATCTAATCCATTTGGGGTAAGAAAACACCCAACACCATGTGTATTTGTCAATTGCAAACCAGGGAAAATGTTTAGTGATTAAAAGTTCAAAAATATCTCAAAAGTAGGGATGACACTAAGAGGTATGCATGTTGTTTATCAATAATTTTCTACATTCGGGATGGATTCGGTTTAAGTACCTATATCTTTGTTATCCGCCCCGCACACATATTTTGAATTCGAGGATAATTCAAACTCATAACCAAACACATTGTTTGGACGGATACCTACGAGTACAGGTTTCATAACTATAATAGCAAATTTAAAACCACATTTTAACTCAAAAATCTTCATTATAGCAGAACTCAAACAACAATTCCAAAGATCATGCTCTCTAAGAAAAATATCCTAACATCATGAAAACATGAATTTATTAGTTTATATCTCTTCAATTAACTTTTCTTTTATGGAATCTCTTCCTTAAACTTATTCTTAACAAGCTTTTACCAAGAAGAAAAAAAAAAAATTCTTTAACAAATGTGGAACTTCACTCACACTTATATATTTTCATTGCATTTGTCATGAGAATATGAAATTCTCAAATGTGTTCAATACATTAGAATTGAGAAAAAAAATATTCATGCAAAAGGTAATTGATTTGTCATCTGTTAAAAATAAGGTGAGACTTATATTATCTCTCGATGAATTGTGGGATTTACCCCTAATGATAAGTAAGATTCGATTCTGGAATGAATAAGATGGAGATCACATGTTGAATGAAGGATATGAAGAAGTTGATGTTCTTTAAATAAAAATGATAACCGATTATAAGAAAAAACTAACCCGGTGAGGCCTGCATTACCATGATGAATTGGGTGTGATTTACCCCTAATAACAAGTGATTTTATAGAAACAAATGCATGTTAAAATGAAAATTCTATTAGTCATGTTACATGTACGAAGAATTTTTATCCTTTTAAATTTAAAATAAATATAAACTCATAATCGTTTTCTAAAACATCTTGGTATAAATCTTAATTTTTTTTTGTTGCCAATAAACAATTCAAAATACATAAAACAGAACCAATGTTTACAATTTGTAAAGGCAATATAATCGATCTATAAGCCCACATATCATAATTTGAATGAAAGAACAAGAGTCTTGATTAACAATCATGATTGTGATATGAATTATGCTTCTAAGATCCACTCTCCATCAAACCAATCATGATGAACTCTAATCCGATCACAAGGGTAGCAAATCGTCTCATAGGTAGTATCGAAATACACCTTATAGTAATGGCCTTCTTCCATAATGATCTTCTCACTAATGATTTGATAGTTGCTCTTTATTTATTCACGTATGTCATTGATTTGTGAAATCATGAGATCGACAATGAAGAGAAGTAATTACAAGTACGGAGACAAAGTGGAAGTATGCAGCAAAGAAGAAGGGTTTGTGGGTTCATACTTTGAAGCTACAATTGTTTCATGTCTCTTCAATGGACAATATTTGGTTTGTTACAAAAACCTTTTGCAAGATGATAAGTTCGGACTTCTCTTAGAGACCGTTTATCCATACGAGATTCGTCCATTACCGCCACGTGTTCGTAGTCCTCATGAGTTTCAACTCAATCAAAAAGTCGACGCTTTTGACAACGATGGTTGGTATAAATCTTAATTGTAATGAAATGATTTGAAGTAAATCAAATGAAAATTTTCAAATTAAATTTAGAAGAAATAAAATTTATTTTTGAACAATGTTACACAAATTTGATGTATGATTTAGTATATTATTACTATTTTTTAAATTTTCATCACTTCTAATCAAATAAAAGTTAAGATATATAAACCTCTTCATAAAAAAGTTAAGATATATAAACAATTTTACATGATGGTATATAAACATCTATTTTGACTAAAATCATGTTTTAGAAGAGTCAGATTCAATTTTTATATAGAGATTTACGATCGGTTGTTGAAATAGTGGAGTTAAAATGTGGATATAAAGAGCAAGAGTATGATCCTAACCCCTACTGAAATTAAAAATTAGTTACCTTGAGCTGTAAAATCAAAACTACATAATTTGAATAAATAAACATTGAATTTAGTTACCAAATTATCATTTTATTTGTTTCTATCTTGTCCTTGAATTATAAAAAATCTAATAAATAGTTCCTAAACAATTAATTCATCAAGTTAATCTCTCATTTGTTTTAAAAGTATGAGAATGATAGTTTAGTAACTAGCTTAATAGATTAAAAATAGTTTAAAGACTTTTATAAACAAAAAAAAATAAAAATTAGGATTCCCTATTGTATTTTCATGGTTCGAAGACCATGAGAGATAAGAGACCAATAGTTGAGAATCAAATTGAGTTTTACGGTCAAAAAAGAAAAAGGAATGTTTATTTGAGTTTTGTATGAACATTTAAAGATATATGACATCAACCAAATTAATAAAAAAACAAACACAAACGTAGAAATAATGAACATTGTGTGTGGGCACAGGTAAAAAGACATTGATAAAAAAGTTAAAATAATTTACTCAATTTAACCTATGACCTTCCACTCACATGACAACAACTTTACAAGTTACGCCAAGGTTACCTCTCAATAATTTACTCAAAATTATATAAAAATAATATTATGTATATGGGTATATTATCAAGAAATTATAAAATAATATTATAATGAATTGGAGAACTTGATAAATTTTACAAATCCTGATTGATATAACATTCTCAAAACTATAAGCTTTAATCGTCTATTTTCCATTCATCCTCTCCAAAGCCCTTTATCCACTCCAAACTCTCAACCAAATGCTTAGATTATTTTATATTAAAACAGATAAAATAAAATTACTATGTGCAAAGTCAGGTAAAAAAACTAAGTAAAGGAATGTTACAGTTTGAATTTTCAAAGAGCAGTAGTTATGTACAATACTAAATACAACAAGCAGCATAACGATGGCAACAGTCATTCAACGTCGAGACCGGTTGGATCTAAACATCCATTTCTCCCTTCTTAGCTCCACCAGAAATCACTCTCCAGCCATACTCATCATCGTCCAAAATAGGAATCGGCATTCAAACAAATTAAACAATGTCAAAAAGTACATATTAACACAAAATTTTGGTGGCTGATGAACAAATATCACCAGCACTCATGGGCGGACGGACAATAACGAAGGACATTTACAGGTATTGACTATGCAAAAGGCCATGCTTCTGAGGTTCTACATGTTCATTATGCTGCTACAGCTGGCCTAACCTTTCCTGCACAAAAGCAAGAAATAACTTGAGTCCATGTATCAGAACAGCAGAATCAAAAGTATAAACCATCTTACTTTTGTAACAAGAATTTATATTAAATCAAAGAAATGCCAAATCATATTATTCATTAGATAATACAAAAGTGATGCAAAGTGAGAAAATAGAAAGTGAAAATGAGAGGTCATTTTGTTTAAGAGGAAAATATATATTTTTAATTTCTGTTTACGGTTTTAATTACAAAACGATCTTGTGTACACTTGGTTTTATATTTTTGAATATAACACTTTCCCTGTAGACAGGTAATAAAATGAAAACAGTTCAAAACTTTATGTAATTAATAGTGGGTAATAGAAAATAAAAAAAACAACAGGCAAATACACACAACTACACTAATAAAGGACATCATCAAAGTAAGAGAAATTGGAAATTAATCAGTAAAATCCTTGGCTAACAACCAAACATAAGATGCGTGAGATAAATATCGAGAAAAACAACCTGAAGCATCTGCATTAATTTTGGATGCTGCTCCAACAGCTGGCAAAGTTTTTCCCGGTCACTCAACAAAGACTGCCATGTAAGAATAGTACAATGATAAGATTAAAAACATCAAATTTGTCTATCTCTAACAAATCCCACCTTAACAAGTTCATGGCAAGTGGCAAATACCTGAATGGCTTCTGGAGACTTGAAATACTCGTTTAATGACATTCCAGCATCTGCATGCTCCTGTGATTGAGCATTTCCCATATGTTGAGCATGCTGAACTTGCTGCTGTTGCTGCTCATGTGAAAACTGTTGCTGCTGGGTTTGATAATATGTCTGCATTGAAGAAACTTGAGACTGTTGCAGCAACTGTAACTCATGCACTTGAACATTGCTCTGCATGGTCATCCCTTGCTCTAACTGTTGTAAGGGTTGAACAGGTGGCCTAGGTACCTGAGGTGGTTGTGGAGGGCGTGGAAGCTGCTGGGGGGGCTGCAGCGGTTGCAACTGAGTAACTGTATGCATTGATGGAAAGGAGGCTTGGTGGACAGAGATACTATGCAAGAAGCTTGGCTGGTTCTCATTCTGTTGCTGATTTCAGGGGTCACTGAAGACAGTCATTGGCACAGATGTCGGCCTACTGTACCCCGGGGGCATCATCGAGGGATTTAGTGGATAGGCTGACAATCTTGCTCCTGAATGAGCAATGGAGGCCTGAGAAAGTTCGGTATTCCCAATACCTGCCTGATTATATGGAGCAGGTTGGGAGACAGAAGTATTGATAGATGATGATAAATTATATGGACTAGATGCATAAGGGGGTGGTGTAGGCGGCAGTGGAGGAGCATGTCTACTAGGTCCACTGGGGGAAGATATAGAATGTCTAGAATATTTGGAATCTGGCATGGGAACAGAAGATGAAAATGATGGTGCAATTGAACCGTTGTTGAATGGAGATGAATAATCTGACTGTCCCTGCAAAGCAACATTACCAGAGGAGTCAACGCTAAAATTAGAAAGACAACGCAGGATAAAAAAATGATTTCAAAGACTGAAGCGGGTAACCAGAAAGAAGGAAATAACTAAAGAGAAATAAGGTAAAGTTACATTTTTTTAATTCTGAATTCACTCATCAATTATCTTTTTTAAAGAATAAAGGTTAAGGAAAAAATTGATGTATCATGGACAATAAAGATTGAATTTGTTACACTTTTTTAATATTTGTATTTACTCTTATTTATTTGTTATATGTACCAATTGTATTTAAAAGGGTTAATAGTGATTTACCTCCTTGTAATACAAGTCATTTCCGGTTTACCCCTGAGAAATTCTTTGTTTGGATTCCGTCCTGAAAAAAAATCTAAAATTACCCATCTGGCTGTGTAACACCCATACTAAATTGTCTAGAATATGTAGAAGGGTATTAAACATAAAGTACTGGATACATTAAAATTTACAACAAAAATTCTTTTCGAATGATTACATCTCTTATACAAGTTCGTACGTCCAAAAATAAACATCTAACAAATATATACCTCTAGTACAATACTAACTACATATGGAAATATCTAAGACTGGTATGAATCATGTATATAAAGGTAATCATCCGGCTTCCTCCTGCTGATATCTGACACAACACTCCTTCTTGCGAACAATCTGCTTATCTGAAAATAAATAAAGGGATTGGGGTGAGACAGGGTGTCTCAGTGAGTTCCACCTATCCTAGGTTGTAGGCAATCTCAGGGAACCTATGATCGCCATCTGTCTGTAGTTATACCTAAATTAGGATTTACTGTTCTGTTCTGCATATCTTAGCAATCGGGGAAGTCTAAGATCGCTAAGGCTATAATATCATAATTTTGTCTTGATTATATACATATTCATAATTAGGTTAGAAGTTAGCGTTGAACAAACAATTATTATCTGAGTTCATTTTACGGAATGGATCCGGGTGGAGTAACCACGGATACATTCCCATACATAACCGGTGAAAATTCCTATATGAGGCTAACACCGGACTCCTCTTGTCGTCGCACAGGACTTACATCAAAAGAATGTCTATCCACTACTAACGGGGAACCTCAACTCCACTACTGACGGGGAGTTAGAGAGTCATGTCTTAACTTAATTAATTTCCTTATAATTATAACATTTCTCATCATATAAGTTATATCGGTCCCCGAAGTCCAGTACTGATGCGGAACATCGACTGACATGGCGTAACATATAATTAATTTGATAATATCTTATATAACATATCTGATATGTTTCTGTTAACTCTGATCATTCTCTATTTCATGCTTTCATATTAATCTAGTCATATTTATAGAATGTACATGATGTTACTCGTTTACTTAACTTGGTTTGCCATAAAAATAATTGTCCGGGGTTAGGGGCAAGTCCGTACTCATTTCATAAAGGTTGGGAACAAGTGAATTGGGCTAAAAAGCAATTTTTGAAGTTTTGAACACTGTGGAATCGATTACACATTACTTCTGCCCCTTCAGAAACAAATTATAAAACAGTGTAATTACACCTGGCAGAATCCAAAAATCATCTTTCCAAAAGTGCTTTTCATCCCAATTTCACATACCAACTTGCCTCTAACCTAGAGGATGTTCAACAAGCATGGCAATCCAAATTAAACATCACAAGAACACATATAAATTCATAGGGTACTAACATGAAATCTATTTAATCAATTAAGTTGTTTTGTCACAATAGCCTATTCTACCCAAAGGGAAGCTTTTCTAACTAAAAGGAACTCACCTTTAATCCCTTCTGGTCACTTTCAAAATAGCTCATGCTTAATTTCATTATGCACTTCTAAGCACTCAGCCTTTGCACAATCAACAAGCAGCTCCAATGATTTTTCATGTTCTTGTTCAAATCCCATTAACCTCTTAATTAAATCCATGTAATTCAGTCCCAATTAATAAACCCTAAGCTAAAATCAAAAACGTAGAGAATTCTGGATACTTTCACAAGCTCCAGCTCCAAACCAACAAAACCCAGCTGCTGCCCTTGATTTCTTCCTCTAGCTCTTGCTTCTAACCATCAAAATAAGCTACAATGGGCACCAATTACACTTGCAAAGTTATGGCTCCTTCGGTTTAGAGTTTAAAAGGATAGGGAGTGATGAATTGAAGCTTGATTCTATGTTACATCATCATGAGGAAGCTAAAACTAAGGTTGCATGTTGATTCCCTTCGAGGGAGGAGTTATGTTCTGATTTATGAGAAAGAATGGGAAAAATGAATGAGGGAAGGGATAAAGTCATATATATATTTATACATGAGTGTCTTTAAATTATTAAAATACCCCTCTTTTCTAAATTTGGATAATATTTTTCATAATTAAAAAAAACAAAAAATTAGATAATATTCTTGGAAAATAAAAAATAAAAACTAAATATTTTTTCAGAATTTAAAATTGGGAAAAATTAAAATATTTTTTCTGAATTTTTTAAAAATAAAAAATTGATAATATTTTTTAGAATTTAGATAATATTTTTTGAAAATATAAAAATTTGAATAATTGAAAGTTTAAAAAAAATAGATAATTTCTTAAAAAAAAAATAGATAATCTTTTTCCAGAATTTTTATATCAAAAAATCTTCTTGATTTTTGAAAACAAATATGAATTTTTTTCAAATTATTATGATTTTTTATTTTTTAAAATTAACTTTCATTTTTTTTAATTTTTTTTATTTCTAAATTAATATAAATGATTTTTTTTTAAAATAGGCACAAATGCCACGTGTACACTTAAAAAAATGAAAAACAAAATTAATTATACAGTCAACGCGTTACATAATCAGAAAAAGGTGACTCGGTGTACCACGTCATCAAATATGCATAGTCAGATGGGTCAGGGGGTTATTTTGGAAGAAAAAAAATACGAGGACGGAATCCAAACCAAAATTTTCTCAAGGGTAAACCGAAAATGGTCCATATTACAAAGGGGTAAAGTCTATTAACCCTACGACCATAGAGTGATTTCTTAAGTTTAAAAACATAGTCTCGATGTTTTAAATCTTCAAAACTAGAAGGTTGCTTGACCACTTCTTCTGAAATTACACCATTTAGAAAAGCACTCTTAACATTCATTTGATATAAAGTTATGCCATGATTAACTGCATAGGACAGAAGTAACCTTATTGCTTCAAGTCTTGCAACTGGAGAAAATGTTTCAGTGTAATCAATGTCTTCTTGTTGATTGTAACCTTGTGATACAAATCTTACTTTGTTTATGACAACTTCACCATGTTCATTAAGCTTGTTTTTGAACACCAATTTTGTTTCAATAATGTTTTTCTGATGTGGTTTGCAACCAAATCTCAGACATCATTTCTTTGAAACCGATTAAGTTCTTCCTGCATTGCAACTATCCATCCATCATCAGAAAGTGATTCATCAACAGAAGTAGGTTCAATCAATGAAAGCAGTCCCAACATAGAATGTTCTTGTCTAAAAGATGATCTTGTTTTCCTTGGACTATATTTGTTTTCAATGATTAAATTTTCTAGATGTGAAGACTTGTGCTTGAAAGTGTTTCTGGATTGAGTTACTTCTTGAGAACCATCATGTGCTTCTTCAGAAGCTTCTTCATCAGATGAGCTTTTAGAGTTGTATCAGCTTATGAACCTTCAAGATTGTTATTAGACTCTGGATCCTGACTAGGTTCTGAAACTTCTTCTGTTATCTTAATATCTGCAAAACTTTCAACTAACTCTGACATTTCATTGTCAGGCTCTTTGTCATCAAATTTGATGTGCATAGATTCTTCAATAACATGTGTTTCAGAATTATACACTCCATATGCATTGAATCTTTCAGAGAATCTTAGAAAGACTCCCTTATGTGCCTTGACAACAAGTCGTAGTGATAAGTACTTTGAAAAGGAAAAAAAAGTTCAATAATAATTAATAGAAGAGAATTTCTTGTTCCATTCCATCCTAGCCACTCCTTTCTCACGCGCCTTCTAAATTGATCATTTTAGCCCTATTCAGATTTTATAATTTGAAGCGTATTTGATAGTTTTCAGATTATCAAATCCAAATTAAATATGTTTTTTGTCTCTATAAATATTTAATTTTTTGTTTTAGTCCCCTGAAAGTTTTCAATTCACATAAGCAAAATTTTAGGGGCACTAAAACGAAAAGTTGAAATAGTTAGAGGGATCAAAAAATTATTTAACCCTTATTTAAAAGATATAATTTAAAATTGACAACAAAATTTAATAATTTATCACATTTTATTGATTGAACATGAGTCCATAATACATTTACATGCACTTAGTATAAAATATTGGCAGTCAAAACTACACCTCTAGCACAAAAAGATAGAGGTGAAAAGGGGAGAAGGCATGTTATTGCGCCCTAATAAGAATTTGGGAGCACAAGATGATGGAACAAAAAAAAGGAGAGAATTGAATTGAAAATTTCCAGAAAAAACTGACATACAAGTTGATGTTGGGCATCAAACTTTGACCATTCACTATATCTGGGAAGATTTATGTTTGACCTTTTGTATGAAAGGTCAACAGTGAAACCATGACATCCTATCCTTGCCCCCTAAACCAAAAGAAAGAAAGAAAGAAAGAAAAAAGGAGATAATTTGAGGTTGAATGAGAATTTGGGATGAATGAGTAGGCATTTATAAGCAAAATGCAAACATAAACCGTAACAAGAGTCAATGAAAGCTTGAACATGTTTTCCAACCATGAAGTAAAGTAAAAAAAAAACACATGAAAAATTCATGGAACCATCCAATCTTTGTGAGTAAGCCACCATTCAAATTCTTGATTGTTTCAGATTATATAATCCAAAAACTGTCGGTGTTAGTTCATATTATATTATCTGAAACAATCTAAAATGTGTAAAAACTTGTGGTTTAGTGAGTTCGATGCGTTTTAAATTATATAATTCGAACTAGTCAAATACATGATTTTTCCGTGGTCCACATTGCAGCGATAGTTTTTGTCATCGATGATGCACAATCTTCTATAAATTGGCATGTTTGGTTCATTTGCAAACAATACCACAAAAAATTGAACACTTATCTAGTAGAGATAAACACCAAACTAGTTGTAGTTTACTACAACGGGGAGAACTTAATATGTTTTGGGTCCACATTGATGTCATGTTGTCTGGACTAAAGTAATCTCAACCGCAGAGACATAAAGGTGGACAATGTTAAGTATCGCCGTCCGTCGATTAACTCATATGGAAGCGTCATGTTCACCCAAATGAAGCTCTAAAACAATGACGATGTGAGAACTAAGTTCTCTACATTTGATGAGCGCAGTTCAAAAGGGACTACTCAAGTTAGGTTTTTCCTTGGCGGCCAGTTTTAAAACTGGTTCGGGGGGATAAATATGGCTTTTGATTTGAAATCCACTCCAAAGAAATTGTTAGCAGATGGATATGGATGAATTATTTTTTTTAGGAAATGTTAACTGGTGCTCCCAAGGCACTGGTTAAGAAATCAAATATAGTAGGTTTTATATTGAAATACGAGGACATGATATTTGTACAACCCAAAATAGTTTTCAATACCACACCGTATTTAATCAAGGTAAATTTTAGTCCACACGCAAATCAAGGTGACCAAAGAAAAAGAAAAAAAAAGTGAAAAAGTAGTTGGGTGGTAGAATTATACGTTGTCCCACAACTTATATGTTGTCAAAATAAAATTTATCTTATTATTATTGTTACAAAATATTTATCTCTATATAACACATGGGTTTGGACTTTGGATCTCTCTAGTGGCATTACCCTCCGATGGAATTAAGGCTTTGTTTGGATGCAAAAAGGAAAGAATGTTTAAGGAATGAAAATGAGTGGAAAGAGAGTGGAAAGTAAGATGATTATTTGGTTGTTTGGTATGAGTGAAAGCTAAAAGAAAGTGAAAGGAAAGAATAATGTATTTTTTATTAAATGTCACAATTACCCTTATATATAATATATAAAAGATGATGTCAGCAAGGAGAAAATAGAAACAGCCAAAAATTTGCTGCTATCGTCCTACTTTCTCTCCATATGAGAGGGGAAAGTTTTTGTGTGGGTCCCACATCCAATTTGTTCTTTTCATGCCACTATTCTTTGGATCCAAAGGAGGGAACGAATATTGAAAACTGTGCTTTCTTTCCTTGAAGTATCTTTCCTTATGCTTTTCAATGGATACAAAGGGCCGAGATTTAAACTAGAGAAAATGTCACAACATGTAATCCATTAAAGAAATTGTTGGAGATAGAGCGACTAATATCCCATAATAATTCTCTAAGACTGTCATTTTCTCCACCCTATGTTATTCTCGTGTGCCCTGTAAAATTTACAAAAATATCTATGGTTTGGATTATATAATCTGAACCAGATTGTTAGCATTTTTCGGATTTTAAAATCCAAAATATTACAAACTCCATTTTTTGTGTTAGATTTGATGTCAAAGGTCTCTGCTGACCGTCGTAGAATCCCCTCATAAACTGCAAAGCAATTGCAAGGATTCTATGAACGGTTAGCTATGACCATGACACCATAAACACTCTTAAAAAACTAAAAAAAAAATTTAAAAAAAGTAAGAAAAGATGGAAAGTGAAGAATGAATGAATTTGTTGAAAATGCAAGACTATTTATAGCCTTAAACAAGTCTTAGATCATAACTACAGTCAAATGATATGTTTTCCATGGCCCAACCGTCCAAAAATGCATTAAACACACCACAAATTGTCCAAATCTTTGGTGAAACGTCGCCGTCCAAATAAATTGAGAGGTTTCAAATTATATAATCCGACAACACAAGAATGTGTTTATGTTTCATTTTTGGTAGGTTTCATGGCCAACGACATAGGAAATTTTTTTAAAAAGGTACAAAAATAATTAAATAACTTAAATTAAAACAAGAAAATAATAGAAGTGATAAATCTTCTTGGAAGATGTTCGAAGAGGTGATTCTAAAATTGATCATGCTGGCATGAAACTGCCATATTTCGATCGGCAAGTCAACTTGATCAAGTTCATAAGAATCTCTTCGGAATCAGATCGGAAAGATAACGATGAAAGATAAGGTGTTTCAAGAGGATTGTTTTGAATTAGATCTTGCTGCCTTGCCAACGGAGATATATATCGCCAATGCAGCAAGATCTAGCTCATAGCAACCTCATGGTGTTCAAAGTTTTTTTTGTGTTTAACAGCAAATGAACTCAAACACATTTATTTATAGAAGTTTTTGTGTGTCGTGGCCCACAGAAACTGTTGGTGCAATGTAGACCACACAAAAAATCTGGTCATGAACTATTTCGGATTATATAGTGCGAACTGGACTTACACCCTATATTTCTTAGTAAAGTTGACATCATGATGAAGATCTTCAAATTTTATATCTATCTAACTTTTTTAATAAACATCTTTAGTGTAAAGTTAAGCGGAGAGATATTTGATGGCATGATGAAGATCTTTGACGACAGGTCATCTTACATTATTCTTAGCATGTTTTTCAGTTATTTTCAGTAAGGTTTAGTAGCAAAAAGGAGGAGTTTAGAACAATTGCCTATGATTTCGGGACTTTTGTAATATTTTCTATATTTGAGTCTGTAATTCTAGTTTTCCCAAAACATAGCAATTTTAGGGGGGTTTTGAAGTAATTCACGAGGAAATCATGCAAATCGGCAAATCAAGAACATCTAAAGAATTGTGAATATTCAGGAAACCAAGAATGAAGATTCAAAAGGCCTCAGGAGACTTACAGATGGGAGGAATTATGTTCCTATAGTTTCAAGGCAAGTTATTTGAAGACGAGAAGACCTAAAACGACGGAAAATCAAAAAAAATGGGCCCAATCAAGAAAGTCATGCGCCTAGAACACTGTCCATGCGCCTAGGGCATGGCCTTTGCCTCTCTCTCATGGCTAGGCATGCTGAACACGTGCCCCTTGCATCTGAAAATGCAGGGCGCACGCGTCTTTTCCTACTTTTATTTTGGGTAAAGTTCACACTTTTAGCCCAAACCAATGTAGAAACTCACACTATAAATACCAGCCTTCCTCATTCAGATTTTCTCGTTCAGAATTGTGTCAGTTCAAGATGAAGGCAACTTTGAAGCTTCGGGAGAGTTTCTATCTTCTCCTTGATTTTTTAGGGTATGTTTTTATCTTTAGTAATTTGTTTTTTGTTACCATGTGTAACTAAATCTCTTTAGTTTAGAGTTCTAAGATGAACCTCTGTTTATTTTTGTTGGACGTTTGTTTAATATTATATGTCGTTTATTTTATTTATTCTTTTGTTCGCTATTAAGTTCCTGATTTAGTAATTTATTTCAAAGGAGTGTAACCCTAATCTAGGTACTTAGGTTGTGATTGGGCTTAATATTGTTATTACTATCTTCCTGCTTATATCTTGATATTTATAGCATTATACTAGTAATTATCTATCTAGGAAATAAGTGATTGTTAACTAGCGAAAGATACCGAAAGAGAATTGACCCTAGTTGTAGGTACTTAAGAGGTGACATTACTAAGACTGAGTGGTGCTCTACCTAACCTAGGATGTAACTGGTTAATAATTAGGGAAACAAGTGTGTTTTGGGAATAAACTTAATATCAAACCATTCTCTTGAAACCCTTAGTAAGGTAGACGTAGATTAGAGCTGCCCGTTTGTAGAACTACTAAGAGCGTAGAGAGGGTGTTCTATGAGTGTCCTAAGATTCATAGATGGGCTGACTTAAGGGAACCTTGGTCTTCATTGCCTTGGGAAACACTGGAACACCAATTTAAGTTGATGTTTCAATTACCTTTGAATTAGCAAGACCCCACACGTAAGGATCAGCATGCGATCAACATGTGCAGTTAGCCATCGAAGGGATAGACCTATAATCAACCAGGATAGTAAGACCCTGCACGTAAGGATTACTGTGCGATCAGTAGGTGCAACTTGACGACCGATTTGGTTAGAATGTCCCAACAGCCTCATCACTTGTATAGTCTACCTAAGATAAATAAACGCAACATTACTGTTACTTAATATCCAACAATATAAACAGGGGGATTCAAAGAATTCTAAACTATGCTTACTTTTCTACAACCAAAAAAGGTAAACTTGCTCTGTTGCAAACAGATAAAAATTGCAACCTTTCTAACCCTTTTATCTTTTATATCGTCAACTTACAAAAATAAGTAACACGAGTTGTTTGGACGAAACGACAAACCTTATAGATACAATACTCTACTTATCACATTATTACTTGGTAAACGATTTGGTACACTTGTCATATCCGACCATCAAGGTTTTGGCGCTGCTGCCGGAGATTGTTGATATTTTCAACTAAGCAATTTAAATTACTTATTTTTATTTATCTTTTTTTTTCTGTCATTTATTTTTCTGCATTTTATTTTTTTGTTTCAAAAATTCAAAAATACCAAAATACCAAAAAAAAATAGTCCTAGTTGAATCATTTTATTTTTTAGAGTTTAGTTTATCATTTGGTTTATTTATTTTTAGTTGTACTAACATAGTTTATTTTTCTGTTTTGCATTTAGTTATTTGTTTCCATTTAGTACTAACCATTTTTTGTTTTTCCCATTTAGGAACTAACCCCATTCGTTATTTTTTATTTTTATTTTTAGAGTCATAGTTTAGGTTTTTAATTATTTTGCATTGCATTTTAGGGAGTCGTAGTAAAAATAATGGTTGTTATAATATCTACATTAAATCGAGTCTAGTTTAATTAGGTTAATCATTTATTAAGCGTAAGTCATTTATTATTGCATTTAGAATTAGGTTTATCACTTAGTAATAACAGTCGTAGAGTCTTAGGTTTAAATTAATAACAATATTAGTTATTAACTATAATATTTAATTTAGATCGAGTTTGCATTTAGGAAATAATAGAGTCAAGAAAATGCATAAGAATTAACCCCAAACCAAATTTAAATTTAAAATCAAGCGCAAAATTATTCTTGTTAGGAATTTTTCTCGAACTTGCAATTATTGTGTGAAATAGGTAATCATGGAATCAACTAAAAGAACACAATAAATGGCAATTAACGAGGAGTCTGAAGAACAAAATTTGGAGCCGTTGATAAAATTACTGAAGAAGGTTAAGGTTACTAGTTCTTTTGTGGAGAAGCTGGAAAAAGAGCTGGGATACCTTGAATTTCAGCGAGAAGTAGATCTAAGACGACAAGAGTTGTTGAAGTCAAAACAAGGTGGAAAGGACGAGCAGATTCATTTGGTGGAAGTGAATAGAGAGACACCTCAGACAGAAGACCATCAAAAAGAAGAGAATGTGCCGCCAGAGTTAAATGTTTTGCATCAAATTCTCAAGCAGTACAAGGTAATCATGCCTATTAAGGAAATGGCCAAACAAAGCCAATGCTGCATCATGTTTCTTCAAGAACTATTGAAGATACATGTCGACCTATCTGAAGAAGAACTCATATCCTTGCACCAGTTGGGTACAGTCAACAACTTACAAATATCGTCTACCAAATCAAAATATGAGTAACGATCACGATCGACGTCTTTTAGTTGAAAGATCACATCCCCAACATAGTGTACAAGGAGATGCACACCTCCAGAGTCAAGTTTATCATGCTCATAATTCTCCATTAGTTACCCTCCACACCTGAAACTTTACGTAGAAACAAAATTAGGTTTTGGGTCCAAGAATGATGAGAAATCAACAAAGAACAAAGTATTAAATTAACTTGTTAAAAATCCAAGCAAAGATACAATGGAAAGTGATGATTGTGACGGAAACAAACTGTTGAAAAAACTAAGTGCACTAGATGGTTTTTTACTTTTTAGCGTTAATCAAAGCCATAATAGGGACAAAACAAAGTATGAAGAACATAAAGAAACAGTATAGAAGAGTAAACGTTTTAGAGAAAAGTCACCAGAAGTTGTAAAGTTTGAGAGATAGATGGTGGGAAGGTATGACTTTTCATGTTTCTGGGCATGTTTCTTGTGAAAATTTACGTAGGGAAACGGATTGTTGTTTTTGAGACAAACATAGGGTTTTCCAATAGTTAACTTATGACTAACAAAGTTAACCTATGGGAGGTGGATGTTTTTCCCAAACTATAGGGGGTGTGAATGTCTTTTAATGAAACCTCAGGGGAGGTAAATGTAATTTTCCCTTAATACAACAATGATTTGGTCCCTTAAGTTATTTGTTGGTTACATTTTGGTCTCATAAGTTATTAACGTTACAATTTGGTCCCTTAAGTTAGTATCTGTCAGCCAAATAAATCCTTACATCAGTCTTTTGCCAAAACGTTAAATAGGTACATGTGAACGGTGACGTGACAACTTGCAATGTGTATCCACCTTAGACATTGGCTTAACGGTTTTGACGGTGGGGATTTATTTTGTTGATGGAAGATGACTTAAAGGGATCAAATTGTAACGTTAATAACTTATGAGACTAAACTGTAACCAATAAATAACTTAAGGGACCAGATCATTAATTATAAATAAATACATAAATATTACAAGGAATAAAAGGAAGGGTTAATAGGTCTTTACCCCCTCTAATATAAGCCATTTCTGGTTTTCCCCCCTGTAAAATATTTTTTTTGATTTACCCCCTGTAAAATATTTTTGTTTTGATTTACTCCCCTGAAAGGCCAAACAAAAACCAATTTTATTTTATTTTTTCAAGAAATTTTCGTTTTTGTTTGGCCTATTAAGGGGGTAAATCAAAACAAAAATATTTTACAAGGGGTAAATCAAAAAAAATATTTTACAGTGGGGAAAACCAGAAATGACCTATGTTACAGGGGATAAACACCTATTAACCCTAAAAGGAAAATGGGTTTGGGACTTTATAAAAAAAAAAAATTAGGTCCATCATCTTCTTCAACGAGCCCATAAACATTCGGAATGGAAGGTTAATGACTTTGTATGTTCCTTGATACGTATGCTAACTGCTGACTATTTAGGTCATATATGTTTGTTTAGTTCTTTATTTTGCCGAGAATAGGTATAAAATACTGACTTCAGTTGTTGTAATGTTTCCCACTTTATCTCTTATTATTCCACATCTGAACATTACAAGATATTCTTTTAATAGTCAGCAAGCTGCAACATTTTTTAATTAACTAATCTGAAAGACTTCTTACTTCTGATTTAGCTTTCCCGCATGTTCTTTTTAAACTGTTCTTGTTTTGGGAGCTAAACTTGAAGTCATTGTCGTAGAGATGCCTTGCAACTGAAATCAGTATACATTGCTTGTGTTTTTTTCTTTCTTTCTGCATCAATGGTTTTTCATTGACGTTACCGTCTCTTCTATTTTCACTTGTCACTCCTTTTCTTAATTAGAGTGTTATTGTTTGAGTTATGACTGTTGGTTGGATTTTGTCTTAGAACCCCTCACCTGACACGCTTTATGATGATGAAGATGATAGTAGTAAAATGAGTTTGTCTTCAAATTCTACTTTTAATCCTTCAAATTTGGTAGTTACCAAATTCACATTAATTTACGGAGAAAATTCATGCCGGCAAATCATGCTTTTTTATCCTAGGCTGACTCATTATTGGATTTTAGGTTTATCAAATCATGTTATTTCTTTATTTATCTTAAATTCTGTGAGTAAACATTATTTGTAACATTACGATTAATCGTGTTGCTATACTTGTGGTATTCCATGGTTTTATTACCTGTAATGTTAAAAGAAACTTAAAAACATAATGTCTAGATAAAGACATATTTCCCTTATTTTACTATCTCAAGATGCCAAGACATGCCTTTTTTTAATTTGTCAATGATCTAGCAGTACATTAACATAGTGAAAGTTTGTTTTCACAATCATGATTTTTAGTGTAATGAATGTTCATCACATGCTTTTGCCCTTTAATCTCCTTAATAGTTTGATTGTTTATGGGAGTTTGTGGGAAATGTTGTACCTGGAAGAAGACTTAGATGGCGTGGGAGGTTAGGTATGACATTGCATTAGGTGCAACTATAGGATTGGAGTACTTGCATTATGGGTGTGCAAGCCAAGGATTGTCTATTTTGAACTTGCCAAGATTGTGCAGGGAGGAGCTGGCTTCTGGTAAGCATGAAATTATATTTGGATAAGCTTGAGTTCTTCTCCACAACTCATCCTTCGCCGTTGTTTGTTTTTGCTTCTTTCTAAGTTCTAATTACTTCTCTTTTCTTTCTTTTCTTTTAAATTATTATTTTCCTTCACATCCAAATACCAAGTTGGGTTTGACCGTTACGAAATTTATGTTGAAATTGATTCTTAACGGAAAGGAAGGTATTAGGGTTGATGTAATGTTGCAATTGCAAGAGTACATAACAAGCTATTTCTGATTAGAAATTTATAACTGCAAGTAATAAGCTCATTACTTTCTGAATTTTCTCTACTTGTAGTTAACATGCTTTATAGAATTCTTGAGCTAGGACACTTAGCTAGAGCATATAAGAATCCATATATATAGTTATGAAATTGGATCCATCAAAACATTCACTCCTGATCTGGATATCATTTTAAATTTTGTTACAAATATAAAACTATATATGGATTATAGTACTGAACAATGAGAAAATACAACTGCAACTATTATGATTCCATGATAAATCTGTCATTTCTAATATCTTACTGCAATTTTAAACCACTTTTATGCAGGTTGCGTCTGTCATGTCATATGTTTAGATTCGACAATGCATTTCACGAAATAACGGTAACAACATGATTTTGTTATCTTCGGCCATAATTTTGGTGGCACAATGTGATTCTATCAAACTTGCCGTTAATCTAAACATGAACTTATGATTATGATTTCATTTTCTACTAATGTACATAAATATGCTTCTCACACGAATTGAGCTAGTCATATAGGTAGTTAACATGTAAAAAGAAAAGGACCATACACAGAGCAACCACAATTATGTTAGAGCCATATGAATTTAATTAGTGTGGACTGAAAAAAATTGAATTGCTTGAGAAGAAGAAAAAGAGGACCTCAATTCTTTCAGATAAGGTATAACATGTTATGAGGTAGGTATCCATCCATGTCTAGGTACAAGTTAAAATGTCCTAAGATTGCATGGAAAGTATGTGTAAAGGAATTAAAAAGCCATTGTCAGAAAATGAAACTTAAAATGTTAGTGAATTGTGATCTCTCAACAAAATTGGTGTCCATAACCACATACATGTTTGACCACAATCCAATTCCAAGTTACACACTTAAAATATATCTATATAATTTCTGATTGATTATGTGCACCATATGTTTATTCCCAAAACATTGCATTAGAAAGTTTACAATTCTCAATTCATTGTCCTTCAGGCAATAACATTGAAGTTTGTTAGAGAACTATTTTAGAATATTTTGAAGCCACATAGCTCATATTTCACTAGAACCATTGATTTCATTTGATTTGATTACAAGGTTGGTACAGTAATAACCGAAAGACCTGGAGCAGATAGAGTATCAGTTCAAGTCATGGCAGTGTTTATGCACTCGATGAAATTGACATCTTTCTCATGCTTGTCATGTTCAAGCTGAGGAAGCATGTAAATTTCACTAATTTCTGCATAAACACTGAAATTGACATGAATGTGAGTTTGAGACGAGAAATAATTGAAACAAACACAAATGCGAGGAGATGGAAACAAGAAAAAAAAACACACCCATCATGCTCATAACTTCGAAGTCAACTAAAAACCAAAGCTTGTCTGAGCGAATAAGGACGTTCTCAACCTTTCCACAAAATTCAAAGAATTACCCTCTTTAGATATTCAATCACAAGCAAGTAATGGTACAACTAAAATTTCTTATCGCTAAGATCCTTTTATTCATAATTACAAAGCTGTTTTTGTTTTTTGCTATGATATTGAATTTGTGCGCGTTACGGTTTGCAAAACTCAAGTTAAAGTTCAAACTTTAGGCACTTATTCATGGAGAAGGATCCAGGATTTCCCTTCTATGGTTCCTGATGATGAACCTGAACCATCATAAAGGGAAAGATTTATTGGTTTGCATATTCTTATATGTCTGATCGTTACTCATGTAACATTGTTTCTCTTAATTTGGGGAAAGAATCTCAGAGATTTCACAGCCTAATTATGGAACGATGCATGTTTCGTCTATAATGGGTATGATGAGGGATTGCTTGAGCTTAGTTTTCCATTCCAACTCATTTCATGATGTTTGGCTTTTGAAGGAATGCGGAAATGAAGAGTCTTGGATTAAACTCATACGTCTTCCTAGTTTTGGAGATAAATTGAAATGGGTTGTTTATGATTCCAAAAGTGATACTACAAAGTGATCCTACAACTTCAAACTCAACTAAAACAATAGAGGCTAATTTGTAAAAAAACAAAATTAAAAGACAAACTCGTTATAAACATCTAACTTAAAGGAATGCAGATGGTATTTGTCAAACAATAGATATTATACTATAAGACTCTAATATATAGCTTCTAAATGATGCTAAAACTAGTGTATGACCGAGTGTCATCAACAAGAAAGCAAAACAAACGCCGCACCAAGACATCAAACAAACCAACATCATACTAAGATGACGGAATCACACTAAAAAAAACACCACACTTCTCTTTGCATCTCATAGAAAGATGTAAGGAGGATATAAGGCTACAAGTTTCTATTCATCAGAAGACGTATAAATACTAAAAGTTGTCAACGTGTACAAGATAAGATTTGGTTACTAAGAATTGCAAATAATTAGTTGATCATATTCTAATGATTGCTAATAATATCTAATGATATTCTAATAATGGTTGCTAATAATTGTATGAAAAATATTTGGGATCAATGAGATATTCAAAATCTTAACATTTTGTGATCCTGAGTCTGAGTGGGGCACAATTTTATGGTCTTGCAAGAAACAATTTGCAGTTGCTCGCTCAGAACTATATTTATTATCTTGAAAATTTATTTGTTTTCTTCCTAATTATCTCCTTTTTATCCTCAAATGGTCACTTAAGAGAGAGTTTTGTGAATATTTTGGCAAGTGTGCCTACTTTCCAACAAGTCTCGTTTAAACGAGAAATGATATTTGTACAATCAATTTGTGACAACATTTTTCCTCATATTCACCAAAAGACGAATCGTTTGGTAGAATCCAAGTTTCGATTATGGGTGAAAAAATTCTAAGTTGGGAATTAGATGGTTAACACCAACAGAAAACCACAAAGAAATAAAGGCATAATTACAAACAAGTATGTCAAAGAAGTCGATAGTTCTCCAAACAACCAATAAAAAGTTTTATTTATAAATCATCATAAAAAGAAGGGTTAATAGTGTTTTACCCCCTATAATATAGGTCATTTCCGGATTTACCCCTTGTAAAAACAAGACGTGTGCTATCAAAGTAAAAACAGGAGTGAAAGTGAGTGCGTTTCGGTTGAGGGTTTAAATCAAGGACACAACAAAACCCTAAAATTCAATCTCCACTTCTAACAAACCTCGATTAACACTCGAAAACGACGCTGAAACTTCTGATTCAACGATGGCGGAAATTAGCGCCGCCATGAGGCATCCGCGATTAACCACCTCCGTTGGAACCCTAACACTTCCAGTCAAGAGGAAGCAGCCACTTCACCCCCCACCGGTGACTCAACTTTCGTTTGATCTCATAGCCAAAATCCTATGTAGACTCCCCATGAAGTCCCTCCTACGATTCTGATGCGTCTGCAAGTCGTGGAATTCTCTCATCTCAAATAATCCCAAATTCGCGAAGAAACAACTTTGCGTCTCAACTAAAAAACCGAAACTCCTCCTCTTCACAAGCAGCAGATCCAGAAAAGTAATCAATGTAATGTCTTATCCACTCCACTCTCTTTTCACCTCTAATCCCACACAACTTGATTTCTCTTTCATCAATCCAAACTCCATAGATAATATCATTGGTTCTTGCGATGGTCTCATTTGTTTCGAGATTAATAAACATCTTGGTCTCGCACTTCTTTGGAACCCTTCAACTAGAAGCTTCAAGGAACTACCCTCTTTAGATATTCCACCACAAGCCAATGATGGTATAACTACATTTGCTTTTGGCTATGATTAATAAACATTTCTGTTTTTTCTTATGATTTTGAATTTGTGCCCTTCACGGTGTGCAAAACTCAAGTTAAAGTTCACACTTTGGGCACTCATTCATGGAGAAGGATTCAGGATTTCCCTTCTATGGTTCCTGATGATGAACGGGGAACCATCGTAAAGGGAAAGGTTTATTGGTTTGCATATTCTTATGTGTCTGGTCGTTTCTCATGTAACATTGTTTCTCTTAATTTGGAGAAAGAGTCTTACAAAGAGACTTCACAGCCTGATTGTGGAGAGGTACTTGGTGTACCGATAATAGGTATGCTGAGGGATTGCTTGAGCTTAACTTTTTATTCCTACTCATTCATTGATGTTTGGCTTATGAAGGAATGTGGAAATGGAGAGTCTTGGATTAAATTGATTCATCTCCCTGACTTTGGTGATCACGGTTATACCAATATATTAGATATTTCTGAAGATGACAACCAAGTGCTTCTCAACTTCGAAGAGGATGATAAATCGAAATGGGTTGTTTATGATTCCAAAAATGATACTACAAAGAATATCAAGATTCAAGACTGGATTTCGGTAGACTCAAGAGTCTATGTTGAGAGTTTGGTATCACCGTAATTTTAATACAAGGGTTTAGAATTTGTGGTATGTCATTTCTGTACGAGATTCAATCATAACTATTATGTTAACTTTTGTTTATGCTTTTTTAATGCTCGTTTTGGTTGCCGGTGACTTTATTTCTCTGTTCATTAAAGTTGTTTGTTCTTCACAATGCATTGAAATTTTACATTGTTCACAATCACACATTGCATTAGATGGTTTATGATTTGATTGTCTAAGATTGTAGATGTGATTTAGATGCTAAGCCAAGTCACTTCTATGTTTCTTGATACGTCTGCTAACTGTCGACTACTTAGGATTTTATTTGTTTAGTTCTTATTTTGCAGAGAATAGCTACAAATTAATATGTCAATAATGACTTTAACTGTTGTAATATTTCCTCCTTTAACTATTGACTATTCTAAATACAAGATATTCTTTTAATAGTCAACAAGCTGCAACATTCATCACTTGCTTTTACCCTCTAATCTTCTTTAAAGTAGCTTGATTGTTTATGGTTTTTACTATTTATGTTTAGAAATTTGTAACTGCAAGGAATAAGCTCACTGCTTTCTAAATTTTCTCTATTTGTAACATACTTATAGGATTCTTGAGCTAGAACACTTGGTTAAGGTTTAGGTCATTGTGATAGTGTGTTTCCACTTTCCAGTATTGAGGTATCGATCAATTTGGACTAAGTCTTGTTTTAATTTCACTTTTGTTTGGATTGACTTATTTGAACTTATATACTGGCACAAACACTTTTGAAATTGTTTTAGAAGAGCTTTTAAAAACAATTTATGACATTTTCATAAGCTAGTTTTAACTTTTTTTTTCATAAGATAAGATAAGCTCTTCAAGATAGTTTTTAAAAAAAGCTTATAGATTATACGAGAACAATTTGAATTTATTTTATCTTTTGTTATTGAAATAGCTTATACATAATCACTTATATGATAACTATTTATGCTATAAGTGATTAATTAAGTTATTTATCCAAATAGGTCTTTAACCTCATAAACTTGGGAGTTTGATACTTTGATTCATCAAATTGGGTTTGGTTGAACATGCATAACTGAACAAAGTTGACAGGAAAATAAAATATTTGGTGGTTTTCCTACTATAGTTATTGTTGAGGGTTGTTGTATGCTCTGACCTTAAAGAGAATCAACCTCTTCTAAATTTTCTAATGCAAACAAATCAATTTTAGAGGTTGAGCTATTTTCATTGGCAAGGCTACTAAATTTTATGATGCCAGAACAATGGTGCATGAGTTTCTAATCACTCTTTTTTTCATTTTGAAATTTTGATTATTTTCACTCTGAAATAGATTAAAAATGGATGCAATATTGTACAATATATCGTTGTTTTCTGGATTGGTTTTCTTGCCGCATATGTTGTGTTGTTTGTGGTTATATATGTTGCGAAGACTTTAGGAAATTATCATGGGTTAAATGGGATACTTTATGCTTACAAAGGGAGAACGGAGATTTGGGGGTAAAGAGGTTGAAGGAGTTTAATTTATCCTTACTTGGTAAATGGGTGTGGATGATATTAAAGGAAAAGAGAAGCTTGTGGTATAAGGTGCTTAGTGCGAAATATGGTGAGGAGAGGGGTCGATTATGTTTTGATAGAGGAGGGGGTTCTGTTTGGTGGCAAAACTTGAATCATATTAGAATGGGGGTGGTATGCTAGATGATCCGTTGACTATTGGATAATATTTCTAAATAGGTTGGGGATGGGGTTTCTATGTTGTTTTGGAAGGACCCGTGGCTAAATGATGTATCTTTTTATGTTAGATATTCTAGAATTTTTTATTTTGCTCTTAATAAATTAGCCACACTTGCAAAGATGTTCTCTTTGGGGTGGGAGGTTAAAGACAAGGCGTAGAAGTGACGTATGAGATTGTTTGCGTGGGAGGAGGTGTTGGTGAGGGAGTTTGTGGAGCAGTTGTCACTTGTTGTTTTGCAGGTTGGTGTGGTTGACAGGTGGATTTGGAAGCTTCATTTTTTACTATGGTACACGGTCAAAAGCACTTATAACAATTTGACTACTACCAAAGTTGTTGTTAATGAAAGGTTTAATCATGTGTTGTGGCTTAAGATAGGGGTGTTCATGGGTTGAGTCAAACACACCCAAAAAACCCAAAAAAATGGGTCAGGTTGGGTAATTGGGTGGGTATGGTTTCTAAAAATAAAAAACTCATAAAAATAAACGGGTTTCGGGTAAAACCAGACCCATACCCAAAAAACTCACTTACCCAATTATGTTAATATTATTTATCTTTATTTTCATAGGGTAGAAGAAAGTTATATTTCCAAAACATACACATTGTACCCTGTATATTGAAAATCAAAACATAATAGAGTAACAAATTAACAAGTTGCACTTTTTGGTTATTTTGATACTAATGCAATTTTATGTCATGCAACTTTAATTTGTTGCAAGTATTTTATAATGAAGTTTATTATTTGATATTCTATAATGCATAAAATTATAGTAAAATAAGTTAAACATTTTTTTAAGAAAATTAAAAAGTAGAGTACTATTTTAAAACAAAATTACGAGGACTTGTCATTTAGTCATTTAATATTAAAAAAATAGAAAAATAAGTTGGGTAACCCATTACCCAATCCAACCCAACCCAAAAATTAGTGGGTTTGCCCAAACTCATCCAATAGTATAGCGGATGGTTATTTTACCTCACCCAAACCGAAGTACATTATTTGGTTTGGTTTTGGATTTGGTCAAACCCAACCCAAACCCACCCACGAACACCCCTAGCTTAAGTAAGTGCCACTTAAGGTTAATATTTTTATCTGGCGTTTGTTCTTGAATAGATTAGCAATAAAAATGAATTTGTTTAGGAGAAATATTTTGGATTATCCTAACACTTTGTGCATGGTTGTGTGCAGCTTGGTGGAAGATTGGGATCATTTCTTCTTTTCTTGTGCTATTTATGGCCAACTCTGGCTCTTGACATCTGGTTGGTTAGGCATCTCGACGACTTTTCATGGTTCGTTACTTGATCACTTTATTCAATTTGGTTGTCTTGGGGGCTTCCTTAATAAGTCCCATCGGGCTTTTAATATAATTTGGATTGAATATCGGTTTTTTTTATTATTTGAAAGGATCGAAACAGGAGGCTTTTCCATAATAAGATGGAACAAATTATCTCTTTATTGAAAAAGGTAAAACTCCAAGCTTATTGGTGGTTAAAACTGTATTACGTTCTATTTGATTTTGATCACATGGCTTGGAGGGTGAATCTTTTGTTATATTTTTAGGTTGTAACGTAATTTTGGTATTTCATGGCTACCTTGTGGTAGCTTGACTGTTTCCTTGTAAATATCGGAATCTTTTAGCTTCCTCTGATATGCCTTGTACTAAAGTAGTAGTTGTTGGTTTTTAATGTATTTTCTTAGCCTTTGAAAAAAAAAAACCTTAGACTTAACGAATCCAACATATATTCTATAAGTTAGGTGAATATAGACTTAATGTTTTTTGGTTGATCTAAGTTAGCCCATGTATGTATGACGAAAAGATGAACAAATATACAATGAAGAATGAACTCTAAAAGTGACCAAAAAAACTAAAAAAATTCATAAAAATAACGAAAAAGGAAGAAAACCCTCCACCATATAAGAAAAACAACCCCACCAAAAACCAAACAAAACCCCACACCACCCAAGTTAACATCGTTAATGCTTAAGTTTATGATACTCATGTTAGACACACTTCACATGCTTATAACTTACAAAAGAATAACTTTAGGAATATACTCTCTAACACATTCTAATCTATCGTCTTCTAATTATGTATAAGAGTTCCATCAAATTATGTGTTTGAAAATTAAAGAGTGTGTGTTTTATCAAAGAATCTTATGTGTGTGGTTTCAAATTATATTAAACTTTAATCAAAGAGTGTGTGTTTGAAAATGTATTAAAGAGTGTTTGTTGCTTTACTTTTTTTTTTTCCAAAAAAGAGGAGCAGAAAAGGTCTGCTACCTCAAAACTTCAATAGAAAAGAGAGAAATACAAAAGAAAAGGAGGGGGACATAGGACCAAAACCTCCTAAAAATTGAA